>OGFG01000067.1_pt1 | contig 111590 bp, 94 predicted proteins | sample 1570761 | NCBI WGS metagenome assembly OGFG01 (sample SAMEA2581938, study PRJEB24529) | metagenome | biome: Human gut stool | place: China | collected 2011
GTAGAGCAGAGGACTGAAAATCCTCGTGTCACTGGTTCGATTCCGGTTCTGGGCACTTTCAAAGAGAATCTATATGGTTCTCTTTTTTTTGTGCATACAGATTTTGTGATACATATAAATTAAGCTGGAGGAATTATGAGAAGTTTTTCAGATGAAATTAATGAACTGAACATAAGAAATATATATCCATTTCATATGCCGGGACACAAAAGAAGAATGGAATTAAAAAATCCGTATGATATAGATATAACGGAAATTGATGGTTATGATAACCTTCATAATCCTGAAGGGATGATAAAAGAACTTGAGAATAGGATAAGCGGTTTATATGATGAGAAACGTAAGTTTATTTATAAGAGCTATATCTTGGTAAATGGAAGCACCTGCGGTATACTTTCTGCCATATCTGCCGTCACAGCTTATGGAGATAGAATATTGATGGCAAGGAACAGTCATAAGTCGGCATATAATGCAGCGTGCATACGTGGTCTTGATGTAAGCTATATTTATCCGGAATATATTGAAAAATTGGGAATGAATTCAGTTATTGCGCCGGAGGAATTGGCAGATAAATTATGTTCCGGAAAAAATGCCGGTATTATAGATGAGAATAATTATACAGACAGGATTAAAGTGCCAAATGTTCATGATTATACAAAAAAGAACAATCACTATAAGGCTGTATATATTACATCTCCCACTTATGAAGGAATAGTAAGCGACATAAGCAGGCTGTCAAAAACAGTACATGATATGGAGATTCCTTTTATTGTCGATGAAGCCCATGGAGCACATTTTGGGCTGGCGGACGGATTTCCGGATACTGCAATAAAAAATGGGGCAGACATAGTAATACAGAGCATACACAAGACACTTATGGGGATGACTCAGACTGCAGTTTTACATGTATCAAATGAAGCTGTAGCAAGCAAAAGAGTAGATATCGGAAAGCTTGAATATTATTTGAGAGTATACCAAAGCAGCAGCCCATCATATGTGTTGATGGCTTCGGTAGATGAGTGCGTCAGATTTCTTGAGAATAAAGAGAGAAAATGTGTGCTGTTTAACAAATATCTGGACAGGCTCAAGCTTATCCACGATACATCGAAAAAGTGGAAAGATATTCACATTTTTATGCCGGAAGCACAGGACAGTGTGGATAAGGATAAGATTTTTGACTATGACTGTGGAAAGCTTGTAATATATTCCGAAGGCGGATGCATGTCAGGGAGAAAAATCTATGATATTTTGAGAGATAAATATGGCCTGCAGCTAGAGATGGCATTGGGAAGATATTGTCTTGCAATGACATCATGCATGGATAGTGATGAAGGGTTTGGCAGACTTATAGCGGCACTTGATGAAATTGACAAAGATATATGTAAGGGTTGTACATTCGATAATGAGGAGCAAAGCTTAGCGATGCAGGAAATGAACTATGCATGTGAAGCATCTAAGGATGATAAAAATTCATACATAGAGTCACCACAGGATAATGAAAATGCAAATGCAGAGGCATTGCAGTACAATGAAAATACGGATATAGAAGCACCGCAGGATGGAGAAAATGCAGATATAGAATCACCGCAGGATAATGAAAATGCAGACATATTGACATCGCAGAATGAAGCAAATGCAGATATACAGTCATCACAGGATGGAGAAAGAACGTATATAGCCGGTTCGAAAAACAGAGAGGAAGCTTCTTATTATTGCGCAGCAGATAAAGAGCATGGTAAAAAATCCGGGTATGCTTTATGGACGCAGGGGCAGAAAAGAGTGGAAAAAAAATATACGATTTCTCAGGCATTCGAGATGAGAAAGGTACTAAAAAGAATATCTGACGGAGATATCGCAGGCGATTATGGATATGTATATCCTCCGGGAATTCCTTTTATTGTTCCGGGTGAGATAGTTACAAAAGAGATAATATGTGATATAATAAATGCGAAACTGTCAGGCTATGAGGTTCATGGAGTGGAATTTAAGGATGCGGTACCATACATGAATTGCGTGGTGTGAATAGCTGCTAAAAAAGAAAATAGTAGGAAGGCTGCAAGTGTTATGGGGAAGATTTTTTTTATTTCGGGAAAGAGCTCAACGGGGAAAGATACTATATATAAAAAGCTTTTAGAGGATGGCAGCCTTGGTCTTAAAAAGATAACTATGTATACCACCAGACCGATGCGAAGCGGTGAGAGCAATGGTGAAGAATATTTTTTTGTCGATGAAGATGAAGCAAGAAAGCATGAGACAGATGGAAGTATCGTAGAGATGAGAGTCTATAATACTGTCTATGGGCCATGGAAGTACTATACAAGAAATGACGGACAGGTAGATTTAGAAAGCGATAACAATTATCTGGCGCTCGGAACGATAGAGGCGTATAGAAAGTTCTGTGAGTACTTTGGAAATGATAAAGTATGTCCGATATATATTGAAGTTGATGACGGTGTGAGACTTAAGCGTGCTTTAGAACGCGAGATTAAGCAGAAAAAGCCGCAGTACAGGGAAATGTGCCGAAGATTTATTGCCGATGATGACGATTTTTCCGAGGAAAATATGAAGCTGTGCGGGATAACGAGACGCTTTGTAAATGATATACTTGATGACTGTATTGCACAAATAAAGGATTATATAGTACAATGTGGTAAATAGCTTGACGCTAAACGGTCGATATGACAAAATATTATTTAAAGCAGCCGTCAGAGCCAGGCAGAAATTGGGAAATATATATGTCATGTCTGTATGAGGCGTTTGTTTTGATTTGCAGGGATGTTCGAATATAGATAATGGTCGCCTAGGCGGTGCGGACGGAGAATTCTATAAATAAGAGTTCTTTCTTGTAAGGCAATGTAAGAAGGAAAACAGGGTTATATCAAAAGACTATGTTAATATGTAGATTATTATAGAAGCTGACTTAAGCAGGGAGGTTTATTTCTATGGACATTAAAGTGAATGAGTTAAGCAGGGCAGTGCCTGTAGAAAATCAGACAAAACCTGTGCAGACTGATGGCTCATTTAAGTTCATATTGGCAAGCAATGTTGAGGATGCAGAGCTTAACAGCAGGCTTAATTCTCTTATGACTCAGATTACTGAGCAGGGTGAACGTATCGCAAAGCATACAGATATCAGCGATATGAGAAGATACAGAGAGCTTGTTAAGGATTTCATGAACGAGGTCGTCAACCGCTCGCATGAGTTTTCAAGAGAGAATTTTCTTGACAGGAGAGGCAGACACAGAGTATATGGAATTGTGAAGCTTGTAGATAAGAATCTGGATGATCTGGCTACGGAGCTTTTGAAGGATGAGAAGGACAATCTCACCATATTGAGCAAGGTTGGTGAGATAAGAGGACTGCTGATAGATATATCGACATAAGCTTTATGTGATAATTTTAACAGGCAGTATTTTTTGTAGGAATGGTTTTTGCAGGCGTAATCTGTACAATAAATTAAAAAGGGGTGGGTATATGGCAGATTTTAAAGATATTTTGGGACATGAGGAGATTATAAAGCATTTACAGAATGCAATTTCCATGAATAAGGTATCCCACTCGTATATAATAAGCGGCGAGGATGGACTTGGAAAGCTTATGTTGGCGGAAGCGTTTGCTAAGACTCTTCAGTGTGAGGAGGGCAAAATTACAGCCTGCGGCAAATGTCATTCGTGTATTCAGGCTGACACGAATAATCAGCCCGATATAATTCATGTTACGCATGAGAAGCCTAATTCGATAGGTGTTGATGATGTGAGGCAGCAGCTTGTCGATGATATAGTGATAAAGCCATACAGCAGCAGATATAAAGTGTATATTATAGATGAGGCAGAGAAGCTTACTGTTCAGGCACAGAATGCCATCTTAAAGACTATAGAGGAGCCGCCTGTATATGCTGTAATTATTTTTCTTACCAATAATACTGGTGTATTTCTTCCGACAATACTTTCAAGATGTGTTATGTTAAATCTTAAGCCGGTCAAAAATCAGCTTATTATTGAATACCTGATGAAGGAATGTAAGGTTCCGGAGTATCATGCGCAGCTGTGTGCGGCATTTGCACAGGGTAGACCGGGGAGAGCAGTGAAGCTTGCGGCATCACCTGATTTTGAAGAGATTAAGTCGGATATTATCAAGCTTTTAAAGAATATACATAGCATGGAGCTTACTGATTTGGTGTCAGCGATTAAGGAAATTAATAATTATGATATAAGTATTGATGACTGCCTTGATATCATGACACTGTGGTTTAGGGACGTGCTGCTTTTTAAGGTGTCAAGAGACCCTAATTCGCTTGTATTTTCGGATGAAGTTGCAGACATAAGAAGGGCAGCTAAAGAATGCTCCTATGAAGGGCTTGAGCTTATAATGGAGGCATTTGACAAAGCAAAGATACGACTTCACGCAAATGTGAATTTTGATATGACGATGGAGCTGTTGCTGCTGACAATAAAAGAAAATTAGTGACTGTTTACAGCGGAAGTTAAAAAATAGAAGTAAAACTGAAATTAAAAAGTGAGGACTGATATGGTAAAGGTTATTGGTGTTAGATTTAGAAGAGTGGGAAAGATATATTATTTTGACCCGCTTGACATGGACATTAAGCAGGGCGACCATGTTATCGTGGAGACTGCAAGAGGTGTTGAGTACGGATATGTTGTTCTTGGAATAAGAGAGGTTGCTAAGGACAAGGTTATTCTTCCGTTAAAGCCTGTTATCCGCATTGCTACACCGAAGGATGACGAGCAGGAGCTTGATAACAAGGTGAAGGAGAAGGATGCATTCAAGATCTGCCTTGAGAAGATTAAGAAGCATGGACTTGAGATGAAACTGATTGATGCAGAATATACATTTGATAACAATAAGGTTCTGTTTTATTTTACCGCTGATGGAAGAATTGACTTTAGGGAGCTTGTAAAGGATTTAGCGTCCGTGTTCAAGACGAGAATAGAGCTAAGACAGATTGGTGTCAGGGATGAGACAAAGATACTTGGAGGAATAGGAATATGCGGCAGACCTCTGTGCTGCAGCACTTACCTGTCGGAGTTCATTCCCGTATCAATAAAGATGGCTAAGGAGCAGAGTCTCTCACTTAATCCTACCAAGATATCAGGCGTGTGCGGCAGGCTTATGTGCTGTCTTAAGAATGAGGAGGAGACATATGAGGAGCTTAACAGCAAGCTTCCTAATGTCGGTGATTTTGTCACGACATCCGATAAGCTTAAGGGAGAAGTATCAAGCGTGAATGTGCTTCGCCAGCTTGTGAAGGTTATTGTAACTCTCGATAATGATGAGAAGGAAATACGAGAGTACAAGGTTGAGGACTTAAGATTTAAGCCAAAGAGAAGAAGAGACAATAACAGCATCAATGATGACGAGCTAAAGGCACTTGAGGCATTAGAGCGCAAGGAAGGAAAATCAAAATTAGATGACAATTAATCTTAAAGCCAATGAGCGGCTTGATGATTTACAAAGAGACGGATATAAGCTTATTCAGAATTCCACCGTGTTCTGCTTTGGCATGGACGCGGTGCTTCTGACTGCTTTTTCCGTGATAAAGGATGGGGAAAACATGATTGACTTAGGTTGTGGCAATGGTGTTATCCCTATTTTGTTAAAAGCAAAGACAAAGGGCGCTCATTTTACAGGACTTGAAATACAGGATATTAATGTTGATATGGCAAAGCGCAGTGTGGAATATAACGGTATAGGCGACAGCGTAGACATTGTGCAGGGAGATATTAAGGAGGCTTGTTCTATTTTCAGAAAAGGTTCCTTTGATGTTGTGACGAGCAATCCGCCATATATGACACAGAAGCATGGGCTGACTAACCCAGAGAGCCATAAAGCGATTGCAAGACATGAGCTTTTGTGTACATTAGAGGATGTTGTCAGTGCGGCAGCAGGGCTTTTAAAGTCAGGTGGCAGGTTTTATATGGTACACAGACCGCAAAGGCTTGATGAAATATTCGGCGTTATAAAAAAATACGGCATGGAGCCTAAGAGAATGAGGCTTGTCTACCCGTTTAACGATAAAGATGCCAATATGGTGCTTATTGAGTCGGTCAAGGGTGCAAAGCCTATGCTTAAGGTTGAAAAGCCGCTTGTAATATATGAAAAGCATGGAGTATACACCAAGGAGGTGCATGATTTGTATGAATGAGAATGGAATCGGGGAGCTTTATCTGTGTGCAACTCCTATAGGAAATCTTGAGGATATGACGTTCCGCTGCATACGAATACTTAAGGAAGCGGATGTTATTGCGGCGGAGGATACGAGAAACAGTATCAAGCTTTTGAATCATTTTGAGATAAAGACACCAATGACCAGCTACCATGAGTTTAATAAAGTGGATAAGGCGCGCGTGCTTGTTGACAAGATGCGAAGCGGAGAGATTGTAGCACTTATTACGGATGCGGGAACTCCGGGTATATCTGATCCGGGAGAGGAGCTTGTGCGGCAGTGCATAGAAGCCGGCATAAAAGTCACACCTGTTCCGGGTGCGGCTGCATGTATCAATGCACTTATCATGTCGGGGATGCCGACAAGACGTTTCTGTTTTGAAGCCTTTTTGCCTTCTGATAAGAAGGAGAAGGCGGAGGTGCTTTCGCAGTTAAAGACAGAGCAGAGAACCATAATAATCTACGAAGCGCCTCACAGGCTTATAAGGACGTTAACAGAGCTTGAGAGTACTCTTGGCGGGGCAAGAAAAATAGCAGTCTGTAAGGAGCTCACAAAGCGCCATGAGACTGTGTACCGTGATACAATATCAGGTGCATTGTCATATTATACGGAGAATGATCCGAAGGGTGAATATGTTCTTGTGATTGAGGGAAAGAGCCAGGAGGAACTGATTTTAGAGAAGCGTGCAGCGTGGGACGATATGAGCATTGAAGAGCATTTCAACATGTATATCGGTCAGGGCATGGATAAAAAGGAAGCCATGAAGCTTGTGGCAAAGGACAGAGGAGTGTCTAAAAGAGACATATACAGCGCACTGTTGGATTAAAATATGGTGTAAAAAGAGCCTGTTAGATATGAGGAGCAAGATGGGTGGAATTGATAAAAAAGGCATAAAAGATAAGACCGGGATAAAATATGTGATAGTATTTATATGCACCATGGCATTTTTGACGGTGTTATTTGTGTATTGGGCAGACGGTAAGAGAGTGACATTCTGCGATGAGATATATACATATAACATTGTAAATTCGGACGGTCTTACACATTATGAGATAAATAAGTGGATGAGCGGAGAGGACTTTAAGAAGGCGCTCACTAATAGCGATGATGACTATTATGGCAGGATGATAGAAAACATAAAGATGGATAAGGTTCATCCGCCGTTATATTATATTCTTGTGTATATGTCATCGAAGCTATATTCGAAGCTTATCGGAAATGATATATCGACATGGGCTGGTCTTATTGTCAATATGTCTGCATTTCTTGGAACAGGCTGCATTGTCTTCTTAATATTGAAGAAGCTGTTTGACAGTCCTGTTCTGTCAGGTCTTGGCACAGCCGGGATTTTGTGGACCCAGTGCATGATATCGGCGGCAATGTTAATCAGGATGTATATGGTGTACACTTTTTTTACAGCCTTGTATGCATATGCGAGCCTGCTTATTGCTGACAGGAGAAAAAGAGAATGCGTAAGGGCAGCAGCGGCGGCATATGAAGCAGGAAAGTATGTCTTATTGTGTGCTGCGGCAGTCGGCGGGTTTATGACGCAGTATTATTTTGTGTTTATCGCCATATTTTTTCTGGGTTTTGAGATTATCTATGATATCAAGGATAAGAGATATATAAATATATTAAAATATATGGCTGCGCTTATCATTGCGGCAGTGCTGATAAATGGAATGTGGAGCTATTGGTACACAGCAATCATATCAAATGCCCACTCAGCAGGCGTGATAGGGAATGCAAAGGGATTTTTGATGCATCTTGGAAAAATATATGATGGGTATAAGCTTATCATTACATATGTATTTCAGAGGGCATATAAGCCGTTTTTGATTATTCTTCCGGCGCTTGTGATTGCTTTTTTTATTGTTGTGAGGGAAGAAAAGTATTCTCTTGTAAGGTCATTTGTGGCAAGAATTTTTGGTGTGGCGATTGCGTATGCGTTTGTTGTGAATGTACTCACACCTGAAACCTTGTCGTCTACTAGGTATTATTATGCAGACATGATGTTAATACTCATGGTTTACATAATATGCATATTTGCCATTGCGGATCGCCTTATAAAAGCGGATAGTAAGATTAAGAGCATTGCGATGTCGGGAGTTGGAGTCGCAGTTGTAGTGCTGAATGTGATACTTCTTAAAATGGGCTTTGGAATCGACTACTATCCTGACACAAAAGAGTATGATGACAACACGGCGGCACTTGAGGCATATGCGGATATTCCTTGGATAATAGGCTGGGATTTGGGTTGGGAGATAGATACAGCAATGTTTGACTATTCGATTCCGGACAGAATAATGCCGATGAATATCAATGCGTCTGTCGATGCGGGAACCTTTGACGGTGTGGATGAGTTCATCCTAGCACAGTGCAATGAGGAAGATTCAGAACAGATTACGCAGAAAAATCTCTATAATTATATCATTACAACAGGAAAAAATGTTGAATCCGAGAAGATTGCAGACATAGGCTATGTAAGCTTTTACTATTGCAGTGCTGTAGAGGATGATGGCAGAAATCAGGAGACGGTAAATAAGTTCATGGAAGATTATAAAGATACTCCGTGGCTTGTGATCAATAATGATGGCTGGTATGACGCTGAGAAAATATTCCCTGACGGTGAGCCGGAGAATGTGATATTTATTGACAAGGAAACTCAATATGATGACACAGGAGCGCTTGATGATTGTGACAGGGCGGCTGTTTTGGTGTCGGTATATGGAGGGGATGATTTGGATGCCGGATTGTACTACATGATTGGTTCGACAGGAAGATTCTTTGAAGGCAGTTATGTAGGTACAGCAGATGACGGAGCGGTGATTGTATATCGATGTAATTCTGTTGACGAGTAAAGGTGGATGGGAAACGGTAGTAATCAAGTGTAGATTAGGGTGCTGGGGTCAAATAAGACTTTTTCATTAACTTGTGTTAATTGTTTGATATAACTACATTGAATCAATCTAATAAATTACTTTATTAATCTTAGCTTATACGAAAATAGACTATAATGCAGTATTGAGAAATATATTCCGATATACTGCGTTATAGTCTGTTTTTTAGTCTGATTTTAATCTGTTTTTATCTCAAAGTGCTATAGCTGTTCTATATCATGTATAAGAGCATCAGTTTCAGCCTGAGTTGTCGCCCAGCTTGTGCAGAAGCGCACGATGGTTCCGCCATCGGTTCTGCCCTGAATCTCGAATATATATTTTTCGCCAAGTTTTTCTTTCTGTTCATCACTTAAGATAACGAACTGTTGGTTGGTGAAGCTGTCAACCCACAGAGGAATGCTTTTGTCCGCAAATGCCTTCTTAATCTGCATCGCAAGCTCATCGGCGCGCTTGGTGATGGAAAAATATTCGCCATTTTCAAGGAGAGTGGCAAACTGTAGTCCGAGAAGCCAGCCTTTTGCGAGAACGGCACCATTCTGCTTCATGTAAGCCTTGAAGCGGCGCTTTAAGGCAGCGGCTGTTATGACTACAGCTTCGCCAAACATAGCTCCGCACTTGGTTCCTCCGATATAGAACACATCGGCAAGCTCCGCAAAATCGCTTAGTGTGACATCGTTCTTATCTGAGCCGAGTCCATAGCCCATTCTGGCACCATCGACAAAGAGGTACATTCCGTATTTTTCACAGACATCATGTATTGCAGTAAGCTCATCAAGGGAATACAGGGTTCCCTGCTCGGTAGGAAAAGAGATGTAGACAAGCTTAGGCTCTGTCAGGTATTCAGGTTCGTCCGCATCGTAGTAGGCAGCGGCACAGTCATTAATCTGGTGGGCTGTGATTTTTCCGTCCGTATTCGGAAGCTGTAAAATCTTGTGCCCTGTGTTCTCGATGGATGCAGCTTCATGGCAGTTAATATGCCCTGTATCTGCGGCAATAACGCTCTGAATCGGACTAAGGGCTGCATCAATTACGATAAAATTAGCCTGGGTAGCACCCGGAAATAACTTTACCTCAGCATCAGGACGGTCAAGAAGATTTCTTATAATAAATGAAGCATTGTCACACCATTCATCCTCTCCATAGCCGCCATAGCTTGTACTATTTGTGTCGGCAAGTGCCTTAAGTATTGAAGGATGTGCGCCGTGATTGTAATCATTATTAAATCGTATCATTTTGAAAACTCCCTTCTGTAAATATTTATGTTGTTAATTTGCAGCGCCGAATATAAATCCACTGAAACTATTATGCGAACAATAGCGCTAACGATACTATAAGCTGTAAGATGGCAAATCTGAAAACAACCTGTGTGTCAGACCAGTTCTTGTTCTTTCGCGCATGGTCGTGGAGAGGCGTGCGCGTGTTGGCAAGTATCTTGATTTTTAAGAAGCGAAGCAGGAATACTTTTACAAGACCGAGTCCGCCGTCAAGGATGATTACTATTGCAGCAGGGATGTAGAGCAACGGGCTTTTTGTCTTTAAGGCACATATAGCGATAAAAAAGCCTATGGCGCGGGAGCCTGCATCACCCATTAAAAGCCGGCTTGGAGATGCATTGAACCATAAATATGCAAGCACGCATACCGCAAACAGAAGCACCATATGCATAAATGCACTGTCGGTTCCCTTGACTTTGCATATTCCATACATTGTGCCAAGAGTTATAAGGGACAAGGTTCCAGATAAACCGTCAACACCATCGGTACAGTTAGTCACATTTATTGACACCCATATAAGTATGACTGCAAGAATTACAAAAAGCCATACAGGGATTGTGATTCCGGCATCGGAATATCCGAGGTTGATTGTTGTGCCGTTGTAGTTGACATATGTAAATGCTGCTGCGAGAGCAATTATCAAATCGATAAGACCTTTTTTATATTCGCCCCAGGGTGATTTAGAGCTGTCATCGAGATAGCCGCTCATCATTGAAGCTATTACAAGTATTATGTAAATTAAAAATTCGTTTGAATATGGTACAAAGATAAGTGAAAATAGAGAAAATACCAGTATGAAGAGAATTCCGGCACCTCTTGGCTTTCCCTGTGATATCTTGCCATTGATGGCAAAGGCACGGCCCTGGTCACGCGGAAGCATGCCCTGGCAGGACTTTATGACAAGGCAGGTTGTTAAAAATGCAGCTATAAGGCTGATAAATGTGATTATGTTTATGTATTGCAGACCTATGAGCTTAAATATCATGATTGCCTCCTGAATAGATTTTTGACGTTTACATCATATTATAAAAAGTTATGTACATGTTGGCAAGTACAAATAGGAAGAAATTGTGCGACATAAGGTGTCAAAAAACGTGACATTTGGTCATAAAAATGCTATAATAATCATAATATTTTTAAAATAATATAATACATGGGACAAAATTTTAAAAATTTACAAGTTTAATACCCAAGTAATTAATAAATAACGTGGAGGATATATATGGAGCGCACAAAGGTATTTTTAACTGAAGCAGACAGATATGTATTCGGTAAGGGGACACATTATGAAATCTACGAGAAGATGGGCGCGCATGAAGCTGAACGCGATGGAGTAAAGGGTGTATATTTTGCTGTATGGGCTCCTGCGGCTGAGTGTGTTCAGGTAGTCGGAGATTTTAACGGCTGGAACGGTGAAGGATTTGAGATGACAAGACTTGGCGAGTCGGGAATATATGAGCTGTTCACCGATAAGGCAGAGCTTGGAAGCATGTACAAGTATCTTATCACTGCAAGAGATGGAAGGAAGCTCTACAAGGCTGATCCTTACGGAAATTATTGTCAGGTAAGACCTGAGACAGCATCTATTGTCACAAGCCTTGACGGATTTAAGTGGGAGGATGAAGCATGGCTTAGCGAGCAGAACAAGCTTGTGCATGAAAAACAGCCGATTGCCATATATGAGGTTCATCCGGGTTCGTGGAAGAAAAAGGATGATGGCACTGAGGATGGATTCCTTAATTACAGAGAGCTTGCCGACGAGCTTTCGGAGTATGTCAAGGATATGGGATATACACATGTGGAGCTTATGGGAATTGCGGAGCACCCTTTTGACGGTTCGTGGGGATATCAGGTGACAGGTTATTACGCTCCGACATCAAGATATGGAACTCCGGAGGATTTCATGTATTTCATCAATAAGTTCCATAAGATGGGAGTAGGAGTTATCCTTGACTGGGTTCCGGCGCATTTTCCAAAGGATGCACATGGACTGGCAGAGTTCGATGGTTGCTGTGAGTATGAATATGCTGATCCGAGAAAGGGAGAGCATCCTGAATGGGGTACGAAGATATTTGATTATGGCAGGAGTGAAGTGTCTAATTTCCTCATTGCTAATGCACTCTTTTGGGTTGAGAAGTTTCATGTTGATGGACTTAGAGTTGATGCGGTGGCTTCAATGCTGTATCTTGATTATGGCAAGACACCGGGTAACTGGGTTCCGAACAAGTATGGCGGAAATGGAAATCTCGAAGCAATGGAGTTTTTCAAACATCTTAACAGTATTATGAACCGGAGAAATCCGAGAGCCATGGTTATAGCTGAGGAATCAACGTCGTGGCCGGGAGTTACCAAGCCTGCCAATGAAGATGGTCTTGGTTTTACATTCAAGTGGAATATGGGATGGATGCATGATTTCCTTGACTATGTGAAGCTTGACCCTTACTTTAGAAAATATAATCACAATAAGCTTACATTTGGCATGACTTATGCATATAGTGAGAAATTCATTCTTGTCCTTTCGCATGATGAGGTTGTTCACCTTAAATGCTCAATGCTTGGAAAGATGCCCGGCGAGTATGAGGATAAGTTTGCAAATCTTAAGGTTGCATATACATTCATGATAGGTCATCCGGGAAAGAAGCTTCTGTTCATGGGACAGGACTTCGGGCAGTGGTCGGAGTGGAGTGAGAGCCGTTCACTTGACTGGCATCTGTTAAACGAGCCTGAGCATAAGGGTGTATGGGCATATTTTAAGGCACTTTTACATATTTACCGCAAATATCCGGCATGTTATGCGCTTGACCAGTATCCGCAGGGCTTCTTCTGGATTAATGCGAATGACGGTGACAGAAGCATATACAGCTTTGTAAGATGCTCCGAGGATGGCAGTGATAATCTTCTTTTTGTATGTAACTTCACGCCTGTGGCAAGACCGGATTATATGGTTGGAGTTCCGCAGGGCGGCAAGTATACGCTTATTCTTGACAATGAAATGAAGGGACAGAAGATATTTACAGCGGTACATACGGAGTGTGACGGACAGCCGTATGCTGTAAAATACCCTCTTCCTGCATATGGAACAGCAGTGTTCAGGTTTTCAAAGCCTAAGGTTAAACAGCAGACAAAAATAACAAAGCAGGCAAAAAAGACTAAGAAACGCAGATAAGTCTGCCGATAAAAAGAATAAGGAATGCAGGGATAAGATTTTCATTCCCTGCATTTTTTGTATAATAGATTCGGGTGTCAAAACATGCTGATTTAGGTTATGCGTGTATAACAAGTTATATTTATGCATATCTCTTCGTTGTCCGAAGCAAGATGTTCTAAGGACTCTGATAAACATTTTCTATACGTTCGCCACCGAAGAAAAGCATACATCCTTGTATGCATTTCTTCTAAAGCAGCATCCATGCTGCTTTTGGCTGGAAATCAAGCAGAGTCCTAAGAACAACTAAGCTTCTCCCAAAAGTCGGGATATGCATAAATATAACTTGTTATACACAGTTAAGTTTATTGCATGTTTTGCCACAACATCATCATAAGAAGTCCCCTATCATACGCATGTATTATGCGTTATAAGGGTATAGTGTGTGAAGTATATGGGTCAGAGTTTGGAGGAAATTGATGAAGATAGAAGCATACAGTGAGCAGAAGAAGGCTGCCTCAATATATGAAGAACAGCGCAGACAGGCTGAGGCAATGAAGGGAAGTGTGTCGGGAGCAGCTATTACGCAGGCAGTGTCTTTTACTAAGATCGACAACAGCATGGATTTATTCGGAACAAGCAACTATGCGGATGGAGACGTGGCAGATAAGACTGTTAAGACCGTGGAAGAGTTTACGGACGAGGCGCAGGCTCTTTTGGACAATATGAAAGCAATCACCAATAAGATGGATACAGGTGAGCTTGTAACTATGGATGATGAAGGTGTTGATGTGAATGAGCTGGATACCAAAAAGATTGTTACAGTGGGAGAGCAGATTAGAATAAAGCTTGCTGCTGCAGGAAATGAGCATGTATATACAGGCGATATAGACGAAGCGGATATCAAGCGCATTTACGGAGAAGGAAGCACAGCAGTTATCAAAAAGGTGTTAGATAAGTATAACCTGCCGATGACGGATGACAATGTAAACGAGATACAAAAGGCGGTTGAGACTGCGCATGAATTGAAATCTCCCGATATCGGAACGAAGAGCTATCTTATGAATAATAATATGGTGCCTACTGTTGAGAATCTCTACAAAGCGGAATATGCCTCAGGCAGAGGACAGTCGGACGGAGTGCTTACCGATAAGCAGTGGGACGAGCTAAGACCACAGATAGAGGGAATGCTTGACAAAGCAGGAATAGAAAGCTCGCAGGAGAACTTAGATGAGATGAGGTCGCTTGTGGAGATCGGAACTAGGATAAATGATGAGTCGCTTGAAATCTACAGGCAGACAAAAGAGGCACAGGAGCTTATAGACAGTGTTGGGAATTTTCAGGATAATGAAGATAATATTAACCTGTTCGATGAAGTGATTGCAGATAAAGCGGCGGCTGCGATGGTTGGCGGCGACAGGGCAATGCAGGTTAATATATCGGATGAGCCTGTTGCGTGGAAAAAGGCAGCCAAGGCTGTAGACACTCTTGAAAATGTGACAACAACAGCTCTGCTTGAATTTTTGCAGGGAAATAGTTATGAGAATAACTTAGATGGTCTCTCGCAAGCGGCAGATGAAGCATACGATACACAGGATGACAGTTATCTTAATCCGTTGGATTACTATAATCTCCCATCGGATATTGAATTAAATGATGATGGAATACATAAGCTTAGATGCCTTGAGGAGCTGAGACTTAAAATGACATTTGAGTCGGCATATATTCTTGAGAAAAACGGCATCGATGTGAACACACAGGAGCTGTCAAAGCTTGTGGAGGAGCTTAAGAAGCTTGAAGTGCCGGAATATACAGCAGATGAAGATAATGAGAACCGGAGCGGATTAGAGGATGACAATGCAGGACTTACACAGGCAGTAAAGAACAGCGATGCCACAGATTACAGAAGGTTCATGTATGAGCTTGGCTCATTAAAGGGTGCACCTAGTGCTGCTATCGGAGATGCGGTTTCAAAGAGGGAAGTAATCGGAGGAGAAATTGTCTTTGCCGATATCAAGGAATCCGCAGTAAAGCTTGAAAGACAATACAAGGAGGCAGGTCAGGCGTATGAGACAATGAGCACACAGATAAGACCTGACCTCGGAGATAAAATCAGCAATGCGGTTGCGGCAGGAACAGAGAATGTATTAAAAGAGCTTGATGCAGATAACACGGAAGAAAACAGAAGAGCTGTAAGGATACTTGCATATAACAATATGGAAGTCACACAGGAGAGGCTTGATAAAGTAAAGAAGATAGATGCCGCCATAAATAATCTCTTTGACAGAATGACACCGGATATTGCACTTGAGCTGCTGCGTGAAGGAAGCGATGTCATGAACATGGACATAACTGAGCTTGCCAAGGAAGTTGAGGCAAAAAGGCAGCAGAAGGAAGAAGTAAGTACACAGAAATTCGCAGAATATCTGTATGAGCAGGACAAGAAAGGCACAATCTCACAGGATGACAGGCAGCAGTACATGGCTTTGTATACTATAATCAACAAGCTTACCAAGGATAATGGCAGGGCGGCAGGACAGCTTGTAAATCAGAATATGGATGCTACAATAGGAAATCTTGTGACATCGTATATGATAATCAATGCGGCAGGTATAGAGGCTAGTGCATCGGAGGATGAGACCGAATACAGACAGGGAGCACGCAATAATGCAAAACTCAACTATTATAAGGAACTTCTGTCCGAGCTTTCAAAGCTTCCAAAGCAGGCGGCAGAGCTTGTGACGGAGAACAATCTGCCTCAGACGATAAATAATCTGTCGGCGGCAGGAGCACTCTATTCCGACAATGCTTATTTTTATAAAGAGTTAAAAAAATCAGATGTCGATGCCGGCTTAGAGCGTTTTATGCAGAGCATGGACAGCAAGAAGGAGCTTTTAGAAAGCTATAATGAGCTTTCGGATAAGCTTAAAGAGGCAATGAACACTGCCACAGAGGAAGCTAAGCTTCCGGATATAAGTCTTTTAAAGCAGCTGTCAAAGGGAATGACATTCATGAAATCACTTGCAGGTAACAACACATTTTATATTCCTTATGACAGTGAGAACAAGACATGTGCGATAAAGCTGTCAGTGGTTGAGGATTCAGAGTCTTCAGGAAGCTTCACTGTCGATATGGAGGATGAAAACGGAGAGCACATAAGTGTGAGGGCAAGAGTTCAGGATGACGAGATAAATGCATATGTGCTGTCACAGTCAGACTGCAGTGAGACTCTTGAGCAGGTAAGAGAGGGACTTGCAGGACTTGGATTTTCCAAGGTAAAGCTGTCAACGGCAAAGACAAATCAGTTCGGAGAAACCAAAAACGGAACACCATCAGCAGTTGAAACAAGAAAGTTGTTTGCGGCAGCTAAAGTATTTGTGGAAAAATTCCGATAAAATCATCATGAAAAGGATTTCGTGAAAAAAGTGTATATAATTGTGAGCGTGGAGTGCTTAAGTTATATGCAGGAAGGATATATAAATGAGAATTAATTGTAACGTATCGGCACTTATCGCCAACACTAATCTGGCTTCATCACAGACAGCACTTAATAAAGCGCTTGAGAGATTATCTTCAGGTCTTAAAATCAACTCTGCGGAGGATGATGCGGCAGGACTTGCCATTGCCAATAAGCTGCATACACAGATAAAGGGACTTGACCAGGCCAATAAGAATTCATCCGATGGTATATCGGTTGTTCAGACAGCTGAGAGCGCTTTAAGCGAGACAGAAAGTATTTTACAGAGAATTAATGAGCTTGCTGTTCAGGCTGCGAATGAGACGAACAGTCTCACAGACAGTCAGGCTATACAGCAGGAAATCAATCAGCTTACAGACGAGATAGACAGAATTTCCTCCTCAACAGAGTTCAATACTATGCCTCTGCTTGATGGCACATTAGGAAGAAGATGCTATACTAATGCCGATGATGTATCAACATTTTATGTAAGCTCTGCTGTCAAAGAGGGAGATTATGAACTGGAGATTACAGCAGATGCTACACAGGCATCGGCGATGGTTGGATTTACTCAGAATCCGGTTATCACAGAGGAAGGAAGCATTGAGATTAACGGTGCGACAATGAAAGTTGAGCCGGGTGACACATATGATGAGATAATGTCTAAGTTCACTACATTGTGTGATGCAGCTAATCTTAATTTTGATGCGACAGCAGGAAAGATTACGACATATGAGTATGGCATATCACAGAATATAGAATATAAGGTATCGGATTCACTTGCCAATATATTCTCCATAAGCAATGTACAGTCAGGAAGCGATGTACAGGCAACATTGGGAAATGGATTTAACAATTCAGCTATTATGACATCGAATGGAAGATATATAACAGTTAAGGATTTAGGCGGATTTGAGATGACTGTTGAGGTGGCTCCGAATGCGGTTGCTAACAGTGGACAGGCATCACTTGACGCAACACAGAAGGTTACGGGAATCGGTACTATGACAGTACAGCTTGGAGCTAATGAGGGACAGGTTCTTGAGGTTGATATACCGGCTGTCAACATACATTCACTTGGACTTGATAATCTTAACGTGTGTACATCATCCGGTGCAGGTGATGCGATAAGCAGAGTCGGAGAAGCCATCAATAAGGTATCAACAGTGCGTTCTACGCTTGGTGCATATCAGAACAGACTTGAGAGTGTTGTAACACACCTTGATGAATATAAGGAGAATATAACATCGGCAGTATCGGGAATAGAAGATTCGGATATGGCTGATGAGATGACAGAGTACACGCAGCAGAATGTTATCACACAGGTTGCCACTTCTATGCTTGCACAGGCAAATGAGCGTCCGCAGTCGGTTATCCAGCTTCTTCAGTAATATATTTGAGGAGGTTATAAGTTGACTAAATCAGAGATAAATGAATATGCCATGAGAATATCACAGGCTTCGCGAAGTGAGATTATTGTGATAATGTATGAGGTGGCTATAAAGTATATTGATGATGGAGTTTTAGCATTACAGGACGGAAACGTGCAGGAGTTCCGCCACGATATAAAAAAGGCAAAGGCATTTGTCAATGAGCTTGCATCTGCACTTGATTTAAAATATCCGATATCGGGTAATCTTCTGTCACTGTATACATATATGAATAATGTGATGGTAAAGGCTGATATAACCTTGAAGACAGATGACCTGATAAGAGTTAAAGGAATGTTAGACAGACTGCATTCTGCTTTTGTTGAGGTGAGCAGGCAGGACAGCTCACAGCCTATGATGAGGAATGTGCAGCAGGTATACACAGGACTTACCTACTCGAAAAATTCTCTGAATGACAGTTATGCGAGCGTATCTGATTTTAACAGAGGATACAAAGTCTGAATTTAATAGACACATATGCAATGAGCCGGAAGGAGCGCAATAAGGGTTGTCTCTTTCCGGCTTTTTAACAGTCATCATATAATTAAATTCAAAGGTATGGCAAGGGAAAGATTTGCAGCTTTTGCTTTCTCTAAAAGAAATTTGTAGCGAATCTGGGCAGAGTTGACCTGATAGATGCAGCTGTCGATAATGTCGGGGTCGGTTGCATTTTCAAAGCAGGAGTAAGCAGCATCAAGTGCATTCTTGCTCTGTGTAAGCTCAGCAATAAGATATTTCTCGTCATAGCTTAAAAGGCGTTCGGGTTTTTTATCTGTTTTATTTTTCAGCACAACAAACTTTTTTTTCATTTTACACCTTCCATAATTTTCTTGTATAAATTATATCCGCGTTGTGTGTAATTTATACCATTTTATACAAGCTATAATTCGCTGTGTGCATAAGTTTGCAAAAGCTTTGGTTTGAATAATCGGCATAAGTATTGACATAGCAGTTATATGATGCTATATTTCGAGACATAAAAGTTCTTTAGTTATTATTTTAGTTATCAATTCTCAGTTATCGGGATTCTCCGATGTATTTCCAATATGTACGGTGGGGGCCGTAAGGAAAATATTAAGTGTGTTTGTTTCCGGGAGGAGACAGATGGAAAAGGTATGTTGCATTTTAGATTCGGATGAGAAGTTTGCAATCCGTATGTGTACATGCATTAACAGGAAGCATGTATTTCCTTTTATCGTGCAGGCTTTTTCAAAGCTTGAAGAGTACATAAGCTGTGCAATGACTAATCAGGTTGAGCTGCTTTTGGTAGATGAGAGCATGTATGACGATGTGAAGGATATAAGTGCAGGACAGATAATAAGGCTCTGTGAGCAGCCTATGCTGATGGAGGGAGACGATGAGCCTTGCGTTGCCAAGTTTCAGGCAAGTGATAATATAATCCGCGATGTGCTTTACCTGTACAATGGCAGTATTGCTTCAGGGGGCAGAGTGATGGATGGCAGCAGTGTTAAGACTGTGTGCGTGTATTCGCCGTGTGGGTGCTGCAAGAAGACAACGCTTGCTCTTGCTTTCGCACATATAAAAGGGCAGAAGAAGAGGACATTATATCTTAATTTAGAGGAATTTTCGGCTCTTGGTATGCCGGCTGATTCAGCTACGTTGTCAGATGCGCTGTATTATTACAAGACAATGGAGGTGGCGGGAGAATCAAGGCTGTTGTCCGTGGTAGGACGGATGGATGCATTCGATTATGTGGCACCGGCAGTATGTGCCAAGGACTTAGCAGGCACAGATACGGATACCTTTATCGGGCTTATCGATAAGCTTGCAAGGCTTGGCGAATATGAGCTTGTTGTGGTCGATATGGGAAGCCTTATAAAGGAGCCGTGGGTGTTATTATGCCATGCCGATATGATTTTGTCACCGGCGCCGGATTCCGAATACAAAAAGAAAAGGCAGGAAGAATTTGAAAAGTATATGTATATGTCGGGATATGAAAGTGTCATAGAGAAGCTGATACAGGTTGATTCAACGCATGACGGCGAAATGTACAGGGACGGACAAGTAAATTTTTCACATATCCAGGGCAGCAGGCTTGCAAAGGCGGTGACGGACATTGATATCTGATACAGCCGGTGAAATAAAAAAGCGTATATACAGCAGTGTGGAGAGCATGGGCGGGATAGAGGATGAGGAGCTTTATAAGCTTATTGATGAAGTGATGCTTGAAAAGCAATATCGGTCAGGCAGTGTATGGGAGAAGCTTGAGCTCAGACGTGATATTTTTAATTCTATAAAGAGGCTGGATGTTATTCAGGACATTATAGATGATGACAGTGTTACGGAGATTATGATAAATGGTTATAAAGACATATTCATAGAAAGGGGAGGAAAAATTGTCAGATGTGAAAAGCAGTTTGAATCGCGTGAAAAGCTGCTTGATGTAGTGCAGCGGATTGCCGCTAAGTCTAATAAGATTGTCAACGAAGCTACGCCGATAATCGATACAAGGCTTGAGGATGGTTCGAGAGTCAATATTGTGATGAATCCGATTGCAATAGACGGACCTGCGGTGACAATCCGTAAATTTTATAACAGTCCGCTTACAATGGACAGACTTATAGCATTAGGGGCTATAACGGATGAGGCGGCAGATTTTCTAAAAAAGCTTGTCAAGGCACGTTACAATATATTCATTTCAGGTGGAACCGGTTCCGGGAAAACCACCTTCTTAAATGCATTATCGGATTATATTCCCAAAAGTGAAAGAATAATTACAATAGAAGATTCCGCAGAGCTTAAGCTTATCGGAGTAGAGAATCTTGTCAGACTTGAGGCGAGAAATGCCAACATGGAAGGAAAGAATGCCATTACGATAAGAGACATGATAAGGGCAAGCCTCAGAATGCGTCCGAGCAGGATTATTGTCGGTGAAGTAAGAGGCGGTGAGGCACTTGATATGTTACAGGCTATGGGGACAGGACACGATGGTTCGCTGTCAACAGGGCATGCCAACGGTGCGAAAGAATTGATGTTAAGGCTTGAGACAATGGTTCTTATGGCTGTTGACATGCCTGTTGCAGCCATAAGAAACCAGATTGCTGCCGGGGTTGATATTGTCGTTCATTTGGACAGGTTCAGGGATGGAAGCCGTAAGGTTGTGGAAATCTCTGAGATAGCCGGCATAAGTAATGCTTCAGAAAATGGAAAGATAGAGTTAAATCAGCTGTACAGATACGATAAGGAGGAGAAGGATGATACCGGAAAAAGCATCGGGAGGCTTAAAAGCACAGGCAATGACCTCATTCATAAGGAAAAGCTTATGTCAATCGAAGAGTGGTAATTTATGGCAGATAACAGCCATCTATGTGCTTGAAGGGATTATCGGAGCGCTTATATTCGGCTTTGTATTTTACAATTCAGTTATCGGTGCTGTGCCAGTGGCATCTTTAATACCGTTTTATGTAAAAAAGAGAGTGGAGATAAAAGATAAAAAGGATAAAGCTAAGCTCCTTGAGGAATTTAAGGAAGGCATGAATGCTGTAGCTGTAGCTTTAAGAGCCGGATATTCCGTGGAGAACGCTTTTATTGAGGCAGGAAAGGAGATGGCTGTAATGTCAGGCGGAAAATCCAAAGTCTGTGTTTTTTTTAACTATATAAAAGGCCAGCTCTCCGTAAACAAAAATATAGAAGATGCGCTTGCGGTATTTGCTGATGAGTCGGGCGTTACGGATATTATCTCTTTTTCTGAGGTGTTTACATATGCAAAGCGAAGCGGCGGAAACATGGTTGAGATAATACATGACACAGTCAATACAATAACCCTAAAAGCTGATACAGCCAGAGAAATATCGGTGCTTATAAGTGCAAAACAGCTGGAACAGATAATTATGGACATAGTTCCCATAGGCATTATATTGTATCTGAGAATTACGGCTGACGAACTGATAAGTAAGATGTACGGAAATATGTACGGAATAACGGTTATGACAGTGTGCCTTATTGTGTATGTATGTGCAGTTATTATTTCAATGAAAATTTCGGATATAAAGGTGTAGCTTATGTCAAAAGTCAACAAGCGGGACATTAATTTAAAATATGGCAAAAGAGTATGTATTCTTGCCGCTGTGGCAGTGATTATATGTGTGTCGTCACTCATTGTGCTTGCCTTAAAAAGCGATAAGTATGTGTACATAAATGAGCTGCAGCGCCCGCAGGATAATGAGGGAGCAAGAAAATATGACATTGAGCTTGTGGTAGATGAGTCGGTGGACAATGTGACAGTGTATGTGGAAGCCAAAAAAAAGACTCAGCCGGAGCTTGATGAGATTTTTGCCGCGGCACAAGAAAGCCTGCATACGGCTTTTTTGGGAGAGAATACGAAGCTTGACTGCATAGCGCAGCCGCTTAATCTGATAAATGCATTACCGGAATATAATATGCAGGTTGAGTGGTTTATTGAAAATCAGGATGTAATTGACTACTGGGGAGATATTCGCCAGTCAAATGAAGAGAAGTCAACTACAGTCACAGCGATGCTGACATATGAAGGCAGAGTTATGGACGGTGTAAACAATATAAGAGAATATACATATGAGTTAAATATAGTGCCATACAGTGAAGCTCAGATTAGTGAAATGGCTATGGACAGGCTTTTTAGTGACGCAGACAAGGAAAGCGCAGACAGAGACAGAATAGTTCTTCCGGATAATTATGAAGGAAGAAGCATCAAATATCGCATAAAAGCGGAGAACAGCTTATACAGGCTGTTACTTATTATTCCGGTTATAGCTGCTGTTTTTATTGTTAAGCTGCGCTCTATAAAAGTTGAAAAGAGCAAAAAGCTTAAAGAGCAGATGATGATGGAATATCCGGAAATCATATCTAAGCTGGCACTTCTTACGGCAGCGGGGATGACACCGTATAATGCGATAACAAGGATTGCGGCGGATGGAAGAGGAGAAGCGTACAGAAGGCTTTTTGCTGTGGTGGGAAATATACAGTCGGGGGCTTCGGAGCGTTCACAATATGCGGCATTTGGACAGATATTCGGAATCTATTGTTACAGCAGGCTTGGCTCTATGTTAGAGCAGAATGTGGTAAGAGGAAATGAAAAGCTAAGAGCTATGCTTAAGGAGGAATGCCTACAGGCGCTTGAGGATAGAAAGGCGCGTGCAAGAAAAGCCGGAGAGCAGGCAGGAACAAAGATGCTTTTTCCTATGATGCTTATGCTTATCGTAGTGATGGCTGTGATAATGGTTCCGGCATTTAGCAGCATGTAGAGGTTTGCTGCACAACCATTCGGTAATAAATTGTGTTTTGCAATCAACAGTGTGCTGATTGAAAGGAGGTGAGGGCATGGAGAATATTTTGTGGAAAGCTTTTTTTGGAATGAAAAAGGCGATAGGAAGAAAAGAGCAGGGAATGGGAGTAATTGAGATAATTCTCATAATAGTCGTACTTATTAGTCTTGTATTAATCTTTAAATCGCAGCTTACAACTCTTGTAAAACAAATTTTCGGAAAGATTTCACAGAGCGCATTAAGCGTATAGAGCTTGGAATTAAGTTTTCAAGCTTGTTATCAGGGCAATATCACAGGAGCTTCTTGAGATATGCAGTAGTATGGAAATTTAATTGTTTTCCGGCTGTATTGTATGTGCAGCCGGATTAAAAGTGGGATGGTGACAGATTGATTGATAAAAATGAATGTGATGGAAGCGTTACTGTATTTGCAGCTATGTCTTTTATGCTTGTGGTTTCAGTGATATGTGTGCTTATCGAAGGCGCAAGATGCCAGGGAGCAAGAGTCATGGTTGCAATGGCAGCGGATATGTCCTTAGACAGTATGTTTGCCGGTTTTGAGAGGGAGCTGCTTGATAAGTACGGAGTTCTCTTGTTTGACGGAGCGGATGGAGGAGATTCCGTCGATGAGAAATATATATCCGATTCGATTATGGAGAGCATGAAAGGGTGCCTTGAGACTGATAAGGGGCTTATTTTCACTAAGGGGATGGATTTTTATGGCATTGAGATAGATGAAGTGAAGGTAACAGGTGTACTTACTGCGGCGGATGCATTCGGGCTTATATGGAGAAAATCCGTAAATGATTATTCAAAGATAGATTATTCAGCCAAGCTTTTAGAGAGTCTGCTGGGAATAGAGCTTGTGGAAAATGAGAGTAAAGTGGTAAAGGAAGCCTCGGATATCTTAGATGACTGCACTGAGCAAATTTCTTCTTTTTATAGCCAATATCTGAGCCTTATAGAGCATGTGGATGGGATTAAGACACAGAGCAATGGCGTGAACTTTGATAAGCTTAAGAGCCACAGTGTGTATGTTAAGAGCTTAGGACCGGGAGGAAGTACACAGATAACACAGGAAAATATGAGTGTAAGCGATTACCGGATATTTGAGATGGTGGATAAGAATTTAGTTGATATCTTCGCTTTCAGGGACATTTTCATGGGTGATTTTGAGGCGGCAATAAGCGGAGAGCTTGGTTATATAGACAATATTAAGGGTCTTGCATATCTGATAAGAGAATTTTTTAAAGACTTGAAGAATGAGACAGAAAAAGCCATAAATTTGATTGATGATATGAGAGGTGATGAAGAGCTTATATCTGAGAAGATGGCGGCGGCTGTACAATATATTTCTTCAATTTCTTCAATAGAATCAACAATTAGTGAACAGAGCCTTGAAGGGCTTAAGGACAGTCTTGCCTCGGTTGAGGAAGAGCGTGATAAAGTCTTAAAACGGTTAGGTGATGTTGAAGCGATGTATGAGGTTCTTAAAAGCAACTTAGAGCTTGTGAAGCAGGCCTATGAGCAATGCCCTGATATGGGATTTATCAGGAATGACGGAGTGAATATAGATAAAGCGGAAGAGGCATATTACAGATATCAGGAAGCTTTTGAGTACCTTGAAGGATACAGAACGGATTCCTTGTGGCTTGACTATACGGATGTGGCATGCCGTGATGAAGATAAATCAATTTTAGGGTGCATATATGACTATTCGATGAATGGACTACTGTCGCTTGTTCTTCCGGCGGATACGGACTTGTCAGATAAAACCATAGGAAATGAGATGCTTGCAGATTTATATGGTGTGAGAGGGGATAGGGCGGAATATATAGAGGATGAGGCAGCAGATTTTATGAATGAGCTGTTGTTTAACCTTTATATTACCGACTGTTTTGAAAATTTTACGGATAATGATGGTGTGGGACTTCTCGATTATGAGCAGGAGTACATAGTGTTCGGAAAAAGTTCGGATAAGGATAATCTTAAGGCTGCTGTATCATCAATTTCAGCAATCAGGCTTGGCTGTAATATGACTTATATTCTTACCGACACTCAAAAAAAGAGTGAAGCATACAAGCTTGCAATGGCGGCACTTGGTTTTACGGGAATGGCAGTGCTTGTAAAAGGACTTCAATATGTGATACTTACGGCATGGGCGCTTGGAGAGACTGTCGTTGACATGAGAATGCTTTTGGCAGGAAAGAAGGTTCCTCTGTTAAAAAAGAAGGGAGAGTGGAAGCTTGAGCTTAACGACCTTATTGCCGGGAAGCTTGATATAGATGAAGAAAAAAAGGATGACAAAAATGACGAAGGAATGGATTACGGACAATATCTTGCTGCTGTGATGCTTTTAAAAGATTCGCAGGATAAAGCATATCGTTCAATGGCTGTGGCAGAAATGTATATGATTTCTAAGGGAGCTTATAATTTCCGGTTGAAAAATTATATATATGGGCTTGAAATTTCTGTTCTGTATCATATAGGGGAAGGACAGACAAAGTATACATATAAATGCAGTTACACTTATTAAATATAAGCGATTGCAGACATCTGTTATTAAGTGCTATAGGAGGTGATATAAGATGCCCTTTTCATGTGACAATATAGTTGCATTTATGACAAATAAAAATATAAACGATACAAACACACAAAAAAATAAAGAGAATTTTGATGCGGTAGAAGGTATCCCCCATTATATAAAATACTGCTTTTCACATGGAAGGGCTCCTTATGTCACCTTGAACGCGAGTGTGACGGTGGAAGCTTCACTTGTAATGCCATTGTTCGTATTTGCCATAGTGTCGCTTATCCAGATGATGATACTTATGAACGTGCAGCTTAAGATGCAGTCAGCCTTGTACCATCAGACAATGAAAGCGGCAGGATATTCATTTCTTGCAGAGTCTGTAGAACAGTGTCTTCCCGATGAAATAATGAAGGAGGACTATAGGACTGCTGTGAGCATAGTTGAGAATGGCATAACGGAGCTTCTCGTAAAACATATGGTTATTAATGAGCTGGGTGATGACTTTTTTGAAATGCCATGGATTTGTGGAGGAGAAGAAGGTATCAATGTTATTTTTTCATTAAGTGCGGATGAGCGGGATATAGATGTTATTTTAAGCTATGATTTAAAGCTTATGTATAATTTTTTCGGAATAGGCAGGGTACCTGTGACGGCGAGAGCAGTGTTAAGTAAATGGACCGGAGTGACAAGATTAGATAAAACGGATAGCAGCGAGGAGGATAAAGGCAATGTATATATAACAAAAAGCGGAACGGTCTATCATATTTATAAGGACTGTACTTATCTGTTTGTGAAGCTTACGAAAATAAAATACAGTGACGTGGAGAGTAAAAGGAATGCTTCCGGCGGAAAATATTATCCGTGTTCGGCATGCATAAAAAATATATCAGAACCGGAATATGTATATGTCTCGCAATATGGCGAGTGTTATCATTCTGATGAAAAGTGTAAAAGGATATACCGGAATATAATTGAGGTATCCGCTGACGAGGTAAGCGGCAGAAGCATTTGTTCTAAATGCGGTGACAGAAAGAGCGGGCAGAGTAGGTAGTAGCGGTGCTTGCAGTATGCAGGGGGGATAGTGTGAAAAATAAGCTTGATAGCTTATTTTCGCACATGCTATTTGTGCCGCAGGCGTCACAAAGTAGCTTTTATCGTGGTCAAAATTTGAGATTTTGCCCACGATTCCTCCGGCAAAAAAGCATTGCCTGCGGAATGGAGATAAAAATGGCTGTATATATAATTACATTTATACTTCTTATTTATGAAAGCATAGTAGATATCAGACAAATGAAGATTGATGTCAGGGCTGCGATTATAGTATTCATATTTGATATTGTGGTCGGATTGACATGCTATGGACGGCATATAGAGTCGATGGCTATTGGAGCTATTGTAGGTGGATTTCTTATCTTTCTGGCATGGGTTTCTAGACAGAGGATAGGATATGGGGACGGAATTATATTTGTGGTAATCGGAATATGCATAGAACCGTTAGAGTTAATCGGAATTTTATGGTGCTCAACGCTGTTAGCGGGAATATACGGAATGATAAAGATTATAGTATGCAAAAAGGGGAGAGATTATAAGCTGCCGCTTATTCCTTTTGTGACGGCAGCTTATGCGGCAATGCTCGCAATTACATGATTATATTGTATAAAAGGAGGGATATCACCTGAATAATACAAAATTTGACGGAGGCTACATAACTGTTGAAGCATCGCTGGTATTTCCGCTTATATTTTTTATCATAATCGGACTTATAAAATTCGGCTTTGAAATATATAACCATACAGTGGATGAATGTTTAGGATTATATCTTGAAATAAGAGTTGATAATATCTCAGAAAATTATTTTAACGCACAGACCGGCAATATAGATATTAGGAGGATAGTAAATGATGGATTTGTAAATGTCAGTGATGTAGGAAGTGAAGCAAATAAGCGTTATGCCAATGAAAAAGTGAGCGAATACAGGAATAATATTGTTATAAACACCGAGGAGGACAGCTTTCATATAGATGAGAGAGGGCATTTAAAAAACAGCACAGTTGTAAGATGGATACACATAATAAGAGCGCATGCGGGGAGGATAATCGGAGATGATTGAGGTAGTAAGAGAACTTAACAGAAGTTATTTAAGTATCACTCAGGAAAACGACAATATATATGATTATACCATGAAAATGGTTGAGAATAATTCGGTAGAGGGTCTGCTTGCAGTGAGAAAATCCGTTGTAAACAACAAGACAAGCTATCTGTATGATATATCAGGCTGTATTCCGTTAGAAGAAAAGTATGTAAAAGATGAGTTTGACGGTGATGATATACTGGTTGTGGCTGATTCTATAAATAAGCTTATTAATACGATGGAGAGATATATGCTCGATATAAATAGTGTTATATTTGATATCAAATATATATTCTGCGGAATAAATGATTCATCGTGGAAATATGTGTATAATTCGGAATTGACATCCGATGCGAGAAGCGGAATAAAGAAGCTGTTTGAATATATACTTGGGCATCTTGACCACAGGGACAATAATGCGGTGATTTTAGGTTATGGCATATATAAAAGAATATGCCGTGATGAAATTTTACTTCAAAAAGTGTTCGATAATATTGATGAGCTGATGCAGCTTAGAAGGGAGAAGGCTGACAGAACGGACACAGTTCAATATGAGCTTAACAAGAGGACATATCCGTCTGTTGCACAGACAACGGTGACTGAGGAACATGAAAAAAAGCTTCCGGATAAGAAGTTTATACTGGCGGGAGCAGGCTTGATCGCGGGTGCAGGTGTACTGGCAGGACTTATATGGGGAGCTGTCACGGCAGTGGTTACGGCAATTATCGGGGGAGTGTTGTTTGGCATAGTTTTTATGATTATATTAAAGGGACCGACTTGGGAAAAGATTGTAACAAGCGAGCTTAAGCTTCCTTATGAAACTGAAAATCCTGAAATAAAAGCACATAATGAGACAAGCGATATATGGCATTATGAGGCTGTGGAGAATGGCGCAGGCAGTAAAGACAGCAAAAAAGACATGGATAAAGGTATGGATGGTGCAACCGTGGTGATAGGAGCACAGGCGCTAAAAAGCCTGCGCCGCATATCAAAATCAGGGCAGGGAATGGACGAATATCTTATCATGGAGGATTCTGTAAGTGTAGGCAGTGGTTCATCAGCAGATATAATAATAAAGGACAGTGGAATAAGCCGGCTTCATGCGCGTATAACAAGAGAAGGAGAGATGTTCTTTATAAAGGATATGAATTCGACAAACGGAACATGGATAAATGATCGCAGGATCAGCGTATACGAACTGTGTCCTATTAAGAATGGGGATGTTATAAGGCTGGCACGCAGCAGTTTTGAGCTGATTGACACAGTAGAATAATGATGATAAGCTAAGCTTTATGGAGGCTTGGTTTATGAGTTTTGATATATGCTGTAAGGCGGTTGAGGCTGCCGGGTTTAGCAGGCTTAGAGAGCAGAATGGCTCGGTTAATATATACTGCTGTTACAGGAATGAGCGTATGAATGTTGTATTTGTGTGGAATGAGTCGGCGATAGCAGGTGTTTCTCCAGATATGCTCGATGAAAGCAATAAGAATATAGTGGCTTTTTTTGCTGGGAAGGGTGTATTTAACTGTATGCTGTTAAATATCATATGCACATACAATACTTCCATGTCAAAGAGAAATACGAAGTCAAGGTTTCCTGTATGGTTTGTGGATGAAGTGGCAGGGAGGCTTATAATATATGAGAACCAGCCAGAGGATTTTGTCGGGCTCAGGCAGCAGATAGAGGAATTTTTTGATGCGGGTGATATAAGCGGAGCTGATATTGCAGGGGCTAAAAAGGGGCAGACCGGAAAAAATATGACACGCAGGAATGTTTATCCGGCATACATTAACTGGCTTATAATTGTTGTTAATATAGTAACTTTTGTGATAATGGAGTTAGACGGAAATACTTCGGATACATCATATATGCTTTCACATGGCGCGTTAAATGTACAGCTTGTGCTTGAAAAAGGGGAATATTACAGAATATTTACTTCTATGTTCATGCATGCGGGTTTTTCGCATATTTTTAACAATATGCTTGTCTTGTTTTTTGCAGGTGATAATTTAGAGAGAGCAGCAGGGCATGTAAAATATTTTATAATGTATATTGCGGGCGGCCTGCTTGCAAATATTGCTGCGCTGATTTACTATAATATAGCGGATATAAATGTATGCTGTGTGGGTGCTTCAGGAGCAATATTTTCAGTTGTCGGTGCGCTGTTCTATATTGTGCTTGTCAATAAGGGACATCTTGAGAACTTATCGGCATCGAAGCTTGGAGTGTTTATTGTGATGAGTATATATCTCGGACTTAGAAGTGCCACAACAAGCAACAGTGCACATATAGGAGGTCTGATAGCAGGATTTGTTCTGGCTGCACTTATTTATAAAAAAGAGAAATCCCATTAACCTTTTGGGATGAGTTGAACTCTGTTGTACGGTGTTTGGTACAGGCTTAGTACCGGATAGAGATGCGAAGCGCCGATTTTAAATGGCAGGAAGCGGATTGCGGATATCATTTACAAAAAAGAAAGGAATAAGCTTATGAATGTAAATATATATTACGGAGGACGAGGTCTTGTCGATGATCCTACCGTGACAGTGCTTAATAAAATTACAGATGTGCTTAATGAACTCAGAGTTAATGTGGAAAAGTATAATCTTTTTGAACTTAAGAATTCTATAACAACACTTCCACAGACGTTAAAGGATGCGGATGCGGTTATCTTAGCGAGTACAGTGGAGTGGTTCGGAATCGGAGGATACATGACGCAGTTTCTTGATGCCTGCTGGCTGTATGCCGATAAATCAATGATAGAGAAGATATATATGTTCCCTATAGTTATGTCGAGAGCGTCCGGAGAGAAAGAGGCATCAATGTCTCTGTCAAATGCATGGGAGCTGTTAGGCGGTCAGAGCTGTAATGGACTTTCGGGATATGTGGCAGACCCGGTTGAATTTGAGCTTAATCCTGAATATCAGAGTATATTCGAGAAGAAGGCAGAAGAAATATACAGAACAGTATCGCAGAAAGTAAAGACACTTCCGTCAAGCAATAATGCGATAAAGAGCAATATAGTCAGTGACACAATGAGGCTGACACCTCAGGAGTCGGAGCAGCTTTCTAAATATGCATCGGATGATACATATATCAAGAAGCAGAAGGAAGATATTGAAGAGCTCGCAAGCATGTTCAGAAACCTTATGAGCGATGAGGATAAGGGCGGCATTGAAAGGTATGCTAAGCTGTTTAACGATAATTTTGTTCCTCAGAGTGATTTTAAGGCAAGCTATGTAATCAATATCAGTGATAAGAAAAAGACGATGATTATAGAGATAGACAATAGAAATATTGATTGTAGATTCGGTCAGAAGGATGATGCGGAAGTTACATGCCGCCTAGACAATGCAGTTCTTGAAAAGATTGTTCAGGGAAACCAGACTTTTCAAGGGGCTTTCATGTCAGGCAGCATGACTGCAAAGGGAAACTTTAAGAATATAAGAATGCTTGATCAGTGCTTTAAATTTTAGTTAAACCTGTAGTTATTGTAAAGCATGTGAAGCCGTCCGCATGGTGCCAATACAGTTTTCCGTTCATTGCATCTGCTGTCTCAGAGACGATTGCAAGACCGAGTCCGAGATGCTCCTGCTTGTCAGTGCAAAAAGGCAGTAAAATAGTATCAGCGATATCAGGTGACGGACATTCTCCGTGGTTTTGTACGGATATACTTATATTGTAATCGTTGATTGAGCTTATTGTTATGGTAATCGGTGTGGAAAAGTCGGAAGCTTCTATGGCGTTTGAAATAAGGCAGCCAACAGCATTGATCAGCCGTGATGTGTCAATGTAGACGTAAACATCATCAGGAGAATATAAAATATCAATATTATTGAAAAAATCGCTATAATTATTTGATATATAATCGTCAAGCATTAATTTAAAATCAGATATTCGGACTTCGCAGGGGGAGATTGCCGCAGCATACCGAAAAAGGGCTATATCATTGAAGGCTTTTACAAGGCTTTTTATATCGCTGCCCATTGTTACAAAGCGGGGAATATTATTGAACTGAGGTTTGGTAATCTTAAGGAGCTGGTATGAACCGCTGAGCAGTGTAACTATATTGCGTAAATCGTGGCAGCCCTTTTTGAGAAGCTCTTTGTGTTCGGCTTCGCGGCGCTCAAAAAAATCGTATGCTTCAGGGTCTTCGTTTTTTAATCGGGAAAGAATTTGTTTATCGCTATCAGATAACATAATGTCACCTCGTTTGAAATAAATAGTTGTATATAAATAAACATATAACATAAAAGGAGAAATTTCAAGATGAAAAAAGATGATTGTATTTTTTGTAAGATTGCGGCAGGAGAGATTCCGTCTGCAACAGTTTATGAGGATGAGAATTTCAGAGCTATCCTTGACCTTGGCCCGGCAGCAAAGGGACACACACTTGTTATCCCTAAGGACCATTCGGAGAATTTATTGGATGTAAGTCCGGAGACTGCAAAGAAGGCTTTGTCTGTGATTTCAAAGACTGCCAATGCGATAAAGGATGCAATGGGCTGTGATGGAATCAATGTTGTACAGAACAATGGAGAGGCAGCAGGACAGACAGTCATGCACCTTCATTTCCATATTATTCCAAGATACAACAATGACAATGTAAATATAGGCTGGCAGCCGATGAAGCCATCAACTGATGAACTTGCAGCGACTGCCGAGCTTATTAAAGCGAAGCTTCACTGATAAGTGAAACTATCTGGTTGATTGAATCATTTCCGGCTGATTTTTTCATGCAGTCTATATATTGTGCACGTTTTTCATACAACTCACATATAGACAGGTAGAGCGACTCGTTAGTCATCTCATCTTCTGAAAGAACCATGGAAAATCCCTGCTTTTTAAATGATTCTGCATTGAGAATCTGATCTCCTCTGCTGGCACCTGCCGGCAGTGGGATGAGAAGGTTCGGCTTGTTGAGTGAGAGAAGTTCAAAAATGGCATTTGCACCGGCGCGTGAGACAACAATGTCTGCCGCTGCAAAGAGGTCTTTTAATTCCTCGTCTATGTACTCGAATTGATAGTATCCGGTAGTTGAATAGAAGCTCTCGTCAACCTTGCCTTTTCCGCACAGGTGGATAATCTGAAATTTTTCGAGCAGGCTTGGTAAAATTGAACGCACAGCTTCGTTTACATGCTGAGCACCGAGACTTCCGCCGATTACCATTATTACAGGCTTATTTGATGTAAAATGGCATAGATCAAGTCCGGTCTGACGGTCTCCCTTGCTGAGCTCAGCTCGTATAGGTGTTCCTGTAAGAACGCCCTTACCATCAGGTATCATTGCAACTGTTTCGGGAAAGTTGCAGCACACTTTAGATGCATAAGGAATACATATCTTGTTGGCAAGACCCGGTGTCATATCTGATTCATGGATTATGACAGGAATGTGCTGCCTGTGTGCGGCAAGCACTACCGGAACGGATACGAAGCCGCCCTTTGAGAACACTACATCGGGCTTTAATTTTTTAATTAGTTTTTTTGCTTCAAAACAGCCCTTGATAACTCTGAATGGGTCTGTAAAATTCTTTAAATCAAAATATCGTCTGAGCTTTCCTGTTGCTATTCCGTAATAAGGTACATTCTGTTCTGTAATCAGCTTTTTTTCTATACCATTGTATGAGCCGATGTAGGCTACATCATAGCCTTTTTTGCGAAGCAAAGGAAGCATGGCTATATTCGGTGTTACATGACCGGCGGTACCGCCACCGGTAAGAAGTAATTTTTTCATGATAAACTCCATCAAAATTCTATAGCAGATATTTACTGTATTGCCTGCTTGAGAGCTTTTGCGAGCTGGTCAGGGCATGAAGTTTCGCGGATACCGCATCTGATACCATCTAAGCGGCTGATGGCATCTGATACCTTCATTCCGGCAACAAGAGCGGCAACTCCCTGTGTATTTCCGGAGCAGCCGCCTGTAAACTTAACAGACTTGATTACATCTCCGTCTAATTCGATATCGATTTGCTTGGAACAAACACCTGTTGGTTTGTATATCATAACATATTCTCCTATTCTTTGTTTTATACTTTATGCAGAAAAAATTTCCGCATATTATTATATCATAACAATGGCGCAACAGACAATCAAGTGTTATAATTAATAAAAAATAATTCAGCGGAGGAAATGTTTTATATGATAGGTATTATTGGAGCAATGGAGGAAGAAGTTAAGGCACTTGCGGATATGATGAGCAGTGTTAAGACGGCAACGGTTGCGGGAATGGTCTTTAAGAAGGGACAGCTAAAGGGAAAGGATGTTGTTGTAGTAAGAAGCGGAATCGGCAAGGTTAATGCGGCAGTGTGTACGCAGATACTTGCAGATAAATATAATGTTGACTGCGTAATCAATACAGGTGTAGCAGGTTCTCTGAAAAACGAGATTAATATAGGTGATATTGTTGTATCAAGCGATGCAGTGCAGCATGATATGGATGCAACAGGCTTTGGTTATGCGATGGGTGTGATTCCAAGAATGCCTGTGTCCGTGTTTAAGGCTGACAGAAAGCTCATAGACGCTGCCAAGGCTGCATGCAGTGAAGCAGTACCGGAAATAGGTGTGTTTGAGGGAAGAGTTGTAAGCGGGGACCAGTTTATAACAGATAAGGATACCAAGAAGAGGCTTGTTGAGACTTTTGAGGCATATTGTACTGAGATGGAAGGAGCAGCCATCGCACAGGCAGCATATCTTAACAATATTCCGTTTCTTGTAATTCGCGCCATTTCGGACAAGGCAGACGACAGTGCGTCAATGGATTACGGCGAATTTGAGCGCAAGGCGATTGAACATTCGGTACTTCTTATGGAGAATCTTGTACAGAGAATATAGAGTCGTTTTATAATGAATTTTGTTGATAATTGGAGCATAAATTTCTCCACGAAAACGCAGGGAACATAGTACAATTTTTATAATGTATTTTATGTTATTCAGGGGGGATTCTATGCAGAATTTTGTATCTATTATGGGGGAGAACGCTTTTGCTATCATAATTGCGCTCATGGGATTTTTCGGATGCTTTTCTTTTGGACTGGCAGGTAAAGGGATGAGCGTACTGTACAATGAAACGCTTGTCATGACAAGTTCTAACCATCCGTTCATAAAGCAGATAAAGCTGCGCCGTGAGAACGGAATGCGGATAAATACCAGCATACACAACACATATATTTTCGTACTCAAAAATATGGAGCGGTACAAGTATCTTAATCTGTCAATTGATGAGTATGTGAAGACAGCATGGCTTATCAGGCTCATATGCGTGATGTTAGGTCTTATAAGTGGCATTATAAAGGAAAATATGTGGTATACGGCTTACGGCTGTGTATGTGCTATTGCCGTGTCATGTGTTGGAAGGATAGAGGATGTTGAGCAGAAGAAACAGAGAGTGGTCGTAAATATTGTTGATTATTTTGACAATGTTCTTACTGCCGACAGAGTGAGCGGAGAAGCTGCAAGATGCGGCATGGATGATGATGACAGAGCCGAAAAAATAATGGAAGACGGAGTAAGTCCGTCTGACAGTTATGCATACAAGGCAGACGGCAAAGAACAGCCTTATATGAATGATTATGGAGAAAAGCCCCCGGTTATAAGCGATGAACAGAGGAAGCTTATCGAGGATGTGCTAAGAGAGTATCTTGCATAGAATGATATCAGGGTCAAAAGGTCAAAAAGCCGTTCGTGCTTGCACGATTAGGCTTTTGAACTTGGGACCCGCAAAACATGAGGAAGCAGCGATTTACGCAGTAAATCAGCAGATTCCGAATGTTTTAGAATTGCGTGAGCTGTTTTACAGCGGAGCAATTCGAGGATATCAAATGAGGGGCAAAATATCTTTTGACCCTCATAGAATGTAACTATAAGAAACCTTTAGAATAAGGATAGCTGCCATAGATAAAATGGCTCGGAAACGGAGAGTAATGTGAATATAGTAGTTTTAGACCGCATGGCACTCGGAGATGACATAGATATGTCGATTTTTGAGAAGCTCGGCAAATTGACAATATATGAAAGAACGGTACCTGAGGAGGTTGTTGACAGACTAAAGGATGCAGATGCGCTGCTTACCAACAAAGTTGTGATAGGAAAAGCTGAGATGGACAGGCTTCCGAAGCTTAGATATATAGGGATAAATGCCACCGGAACCAACAATATAGACTTAGCTTATGCCGCAAAGAAGAATATAGCTGTGACAAATGTAAAGAGTTATTCGACAGACTCGGTTGTGCAGCATACGTTTGCACTGTTGTTCTATGTATATGAGAAGCTAAGACATTACGATGATTTTGTAAAACAGGGAAAATACAGTGATTACGGCTGTTTTACATATTTTGGCGAGAGGTTTGCGCAGCTGTCAGGGAAGACATGGGGAATAATCGGACTTGGAGAGATTGGAAGGAAGGTAGCCGATATTGCCAAAGCGTTCGGATGCCATGTTGTATATTATTCAACATCAGGCAAAAACAGCAATCCCGATTATGAGAGAGCTGAGTTTGATGAGCTTCTTAGAAGCTCGGATATTATATCAATACATGCGCCGTTAAATGACAGGACACAGAATCTTATGAACAGAGCAGCTTTTGAGAAGATGAAGCCGGAAGCGGTGCTTATAAATGTCGGAAGAGGTCCGATAGTGAATGAGTCGGATTTATTGTGGGCGCTTAATGAAAATAAAATAGCTGCCGCTGGTCTTGATGTGCTGTCGGTTGAGCCGATGCGAAAAGATAATCCGCTGTATGGCTACAAGGACAGCAATCGACTTATAATAACGCCGCATATTGCATGGGCGACAAATGAGTCGAGAAAAAGACTTGTCGATGAAGCTTATTTAAATCTTGAAGCGTTTATAAACGGGAAAGAGAGAAACAGAGTATAACTACTTTTTAAATAAATTATTTGAAGTGAGGATAAAATGGGAAAAATAACTATTCTTGAGGAAACGACAAAAAATCCAATCAGTCTTATGGGCAGGCGTGCCGGTGTGTGCTGGGGAGCTGACATAACGGATGATGCTAAGAACTATAAAAGGGGATTGGATTGTCTGATATCAGGACATGGCCGTGTGATGGAGTATGTGAATGTTGAGATGATCATTGACGGATATTCTGCGAGAGTTATTCGTGAATGGTATACACATCTTGGCGGTTCACCGACTAGACTTCAGGCAAGCACAAGATATATCAATTATGAGAACTTCTCTTATGTTGTACCGCCTAAGATTGCAGCGAACGAGGAAGCAGCACACAGATATAATGAAATGATGAAATCAATCACACAGACATGCAGTTATCTTGAAAAAGAGTGCGGTATTCCAAGAGAGGATGCGGCGATGCTTCTTCCCCTAGGAATGGAGACAAAGATAGTTGACAAGAGAAATCTGCGAAATCTTGTCGATATGAGCGGGCAGAGAATGTGTACGAGAGCATATTGGGAGTACAGGCAGATGTTTAATGATATAGCTAAAGCGTTGTCTGATGTGTCGGATGAGTGGAAGTATATTGTTGAGAATTACTTTAAGCCAAAATGCGATAAGGCAGGATATTGCACAGAGAAGAAGTCATGCGGAAGAATGCCTAAAAAGAATGTATAAGCTGTAGCTTTGTGGCTTGATAGGTGTAAGCAGGTATATGAAACCGGGCATCAAAGATAATAAGATAATTCAGCCGGTATCTGATATATGATGTAAAATGGGGGAAACATGAGGAAAAAATACAATAACTATGTTGCATTGGCAGGAGCTGTTCTTGCAGCTTGTGCTCTTGCCGGATGTGCCAAAACGGTATGCCTGACGGGACCTGAGACTACGGCTGAACCGCAAAATGAAGTGACGCAGGATTCATCTGAGGTACAGAGTACAGATGAGAGTAAGGAGAATGGCAGCAGTGACGCAGGACAGGGCAGTGGAATGGCTGAGGCTGTCGGTGATAAGCTTGTCATGCCGCTTACTGATTATGTATCGGATGAGCTATATAGTGTGGCAGACCAGTGGCCAAGCTGTGATGATACGGCTCTTGCGGCAGTCATGAAAAAAGCACAGAACAAAGAAAAGGTTGTTATAGCATGCATAGGAGGTTCGATAACACAGGGAACGATTTCTGACGGAAGCAGTGACACACAGCTTTCATTTAAGAAGCCGTATGCAGATATCTTTTTTGAATGGTGGACAGATACTTTTCCTGAGACGGAATTTGAATTTGTAAATGCAGGCATAGGCGGGACAGACTCGTACCTTGGGGTTCATCGTGTGAAGAAGGATGTGTTAGAGTACGAGCCTGATCTTGTGCTTGTTGAATTTTCCGTAAATGATGAGGACTCGTTATTTTATAAAAAGACTTATGATAACCTTGTAAGAAAGATACTTTTAGATGACAATCATCCTGCTGTAATGCTTTTGTATATGGGGCAGACAAACGGAGCAACGGCACAGGGAAATCATGTTTTTGTAGGATTTAACTATAAGCTTCCGATGTTAAGCTACACAAGCCTCATAAATGATATGATGGAGCAGAAGGTATATACTGCGTCACAGCTTTCGGGTGATGAAGTGCATCCGTCAGCGTTAGGGCATGCCATCACAGGGGAGATTCTGTGGAAATATCTTAACAATGTGTATGCCGATATTGACAGCTTTGGAGAGCCGCAGGAGTTTGACATGGCTGCCGTGATGAAGGAGAGCTATCTGGATGCGGATATTATAGATTCATCGGATGCGGATGTTGTAAGCGCAGGTGATTTTGAGAAGAAGAGAGTATGTACACAGTTTCCGTATGGCTGGGAGTGCAGACAGGGGGAAGGTAATCTTGAAATCCGGGCAAGCTTTAAGAATCTTGGAATACTATATTATGCGACAGTTAATGGAAAGAGCGGACAGTACGATATATACATAGATGGTGAAGCGGCGGGGACAATCAATGCCGATTTTTCCGGAGGCTGGGGAGATGCTATAAAAGCGGACCAGGTATATACATCGGATGTCGAGAAGGAACATATTATTACAATAAAAAAATCACCTGAATCCACAGATGATTTGTTCGAGCTGTTAGGCTTGCTGGTATCTTAGTAATTTCTGCTTATCTGTCTAAAAGCGCGGTAGCCTTCACGGTATGCCTGAGGCGTGACACCGAGCTTTTCCTTAAATTGATTGATGAAATGTGTTGTGTTGGGAATGCCCACGGCAATACCTACAGCACTGATTGAAAGGTCTGTGCTCTCTATGAGAGCGCGGGCTTTTTCTATTCTGACATTGTTTAAAAATTTCAATGGTGTCATGCCGACAAATTCCGAGAATTCCCGTGTCATGCGATAACGGTTCACATTAAAACGCATGGCAAGTTCGTCCATTGAATAATCGGATTCGCAGCTTGTGATAAAAAGTGTGCGGATTTCATCTATGTAAGCCGGAGCAGCCTTTGCAATATCGGCGGACATATGCAATGTACAAATCAGGTCGGACAGCAGATTAGTTAACAGCTTATTGGCTAGAAAGGCGTGATGAGGAGTTATAACAGCGCCCAGCGCCATTGCCTCCATGAAGTGGCATTCGGCGAGCGAACCTACGGATACGTTAAACAGCGGGAATGCGATTTTGCATATCTCTTCATAGTAGGTAATTCCTGCATTTCCGTTAAAGAAAAGCATATCCACCTTCCATTCATCGCAAAGAGCTCTCATCTGGATGAAATCAGAGCAGTCCCACAATAGCATATCGCCGCATTCTAAATTGCGGCTGTCGCCGGAGACTTCAACAAGACCATGCCCTGAGCGGGTATATAATAGCATATATCCATCAACATCGCTGAATGAATATTGCTCCATCTGGTGCAGAGTGCGCCTGCCGCTTGCACAGATGTAAAAAAGATTTTCCTGTATTTCGGGGATGGAATTGTGTATATCCGGCAAAAAGTCTGCCAGGATGCCATGTGGATTTTTCCTTATTGCGTCTTCAAGCTGTGCTGTGAATAATTCCGTTACCTGCATGTAAAACTCCTTTTAATCTATATTCTGAATAGGTAATTGCGAAACTCAAATTTATCAATAAACAGTTGTGCAATTTTACTATATTGCAAGCCAGACTATTTGCAAACACCGGTGTTTAGCGGCTGTGTTTGCAATGAAGCGAGAGCAATAGTTCGCAGAGCGAACTAATTCTGGCGGTAATATAGCAAAAGTGCACAACGTCTGATACTAATATACAGAGTTTCGCAATTACCTATATATTCTGAAGCTTCTCCCATTCGGATGCGGCGCGCAGTATCTCTCCGACACTCCATGCCTGTGCAAAACAGCCGCGGGATATGGTAGGACACCCACCGTCATAAATCTCCGCAAATTGTCCGAGGCACCCTTCATAAAGCCAGTCTTCAAGTGCATCAAAGGTCTTCTCAATATGCTCTGATATGACAGTCTTTTTTTCAGGCGTACAGGATGAAAGCTGGCGTATTCTGCCGCGCAGGTATGCTCCGAGCGGAAATGTCCATACTGTTCCCTGATGATATGCTCTGTCACGTTTTTTCATATCTCCGATATAGACAGGGCAGAAGGCAGGGTCATCCATTGTGAGAGTTCTAAGACCTATTGTAGTGTAGAGCTTTTTTTGTATTGTATCTAAAATCTGTCCTGCCATATCGCTGTCAGGCATAGTAAAAGGCATAGTGAGTGTCCATACCTGATTGCAGCGTATCTGATTTTCTTCGTAGGTTCCGTTTAGGACATCCTTAAGACATCCCATTTTTTTATCATAGAATTTATCAAGAAAAGATTCTTTGGTGTGTTTTGCCATAGCATTGTACTTAGTCACAAGTTCATGTTCACCCATTCTTCCAGCGAATATCTCCATTACACGCAGTGCGCTGTACCAGTATGCATTAATTTCTACAGGCTTTCCGTGTCGTGGCGTAGGAAGAAAATCGTCCACACGCACATCCATCCATGTGAGCTGCTCAAGCGCATCCCCGGCCTTGATTAAACCGTCAGTATCACATTTGATATGAAAATCTGTGCCGTTCTCGTAAGCATTCATAATGTTTTTCATAGGTGTGAAGCATTCCGGCAAAAATTCATTATCGCCGGAGGCTTCGATGTATTCATAGACAGCGTTGATGAACAAAAGCGGTGCATCCACCGAGTTGTACATAGGTGTAAGGTCGCCTTCGGGAAAAAGGTTGGGAAGAAGTCCGTTTTTTTCATATTTTGCAAAGGTTTTAAGAATGCTCTTGCAGTCGTCAAAGCGCCCGGTGGCAAGTGTAGTGCCTCCGAGAGCAATCATGGTATCGCGTCCCCAGTCCTCAAAAAACGGATATCCGGCGATAATTGTTTTACCGCATGTGGATTCACGGTTGACTATATATGCATCGGCGCTCACCAAAAGCTGCTTACCGAGTCGGCTTTTTAACCTTGACTGCTGTATCATATCAGATATTCGTTTCCGCTCATTGTCAACGGCACTGTCAAATGCAGCTGTTATACCGTTTTGCAGGCGAGAATGCATGTCGGTAATGCCGCACATGCTATAGATGACAATATTTTCGCAATCCGATGAAGAAGTGCGCTTTTTGAGCTGATGATTTATGACACATGAGCCTGTGTCATTCCTTCCGTCGCGTGTGTCGAGCGTCCATTTCATGGAATATAAGCTGCTTTCCGAAAGAGCTGCGGTATCCATATTCGAGGCACATAGAACTTGGAGATTATTTCCGTCTATTGCAAAAATACTGCCGTCAGCGGATTGTTCTTCTATAGAAAATACTGCATCCGCACCAAGAGGCGTATTTTTAGGAGTAAAACGAAGAAGTGGAGTAAGTACAAGTTCTATATTGCGAAGCTTCGGATTAAATATATGATAGTCAAGCATCAGAGTGTTTTCCTCATGCACCATAACAATGCGAAGTTCAAGACGTACATCCTCGATGTTAAATGTTGAAGTAAATATATTGCTGTCAAAGCTTACACTCTCTATGTATTTGCTGCCGTCCATGCAGGTACCGTCCGCCATTCGCTGCGTACTCAGACTGTGTGATACACCATCGATTAATATATCTATAAGAAGGTTTGTAATCATGTTATAGCGTACATTCGGTGCCTTAAGAGCAGCCATAAAAATTGCATGGTCATTTCTTGAAGTTCCGCCCGCAAGGTCTAAGCAGGAATAACCGCCAAGCCCGTTGGTGATAAGATAGCAGCCGCTCTCGGCGGCATCCATATCGGTAAAGTGGGAATTATCAAATAAAAAATTCATACTGTGCCTCATTTCTGAACGATATTTTGCAAAGAAGCCGGAAAATATTCAAAAGCAGGTCTCATTTACGGCATCATGGCAATATGTTTCGCAGATATAACAGTAATATGATATGAGGGTCAAAAGGTATTTTGCCCCTCATATGATATCCTCGAATTGCTCCGCTGTAAAACAGCTCCCGCAATTCTAAAACATTCGGAATCCGCTGATTTACTGCGTAAATCGCTGCTTCCTCATGTTTTGCGGGTCCCAAGTTCAAAAGCCTAATCGTGCAAGCACGAACGGCTTTTTGACCTTTTGCCCCTGATATCATATTATATTTGAAAAGGTGCTTACATTCAAGATATTGTGCAAAGTATGTTAAAAAAATAACTGTTAATTTTGTTAGCTAACAAAATTTCCGTTTATTTAACTTTAAAATTGGAATATCAGTAGGTATAATTACATAAATATTAATAAAAAAGATAGCTTTAATATAAAAAATGCACAAATAAATCAAAAATATATTATGAAACTCAAAAAATAATGATGACATTACAATGCCTATGGGATATACTTAGGTTACTTAAAAAACATATTTGTTAAGTTAACAGAATTTATAATATATGAAACCAAATATAAAAAACGTGTTGTTTTACAAAAATGGAAGGAATACCTTATGGCAAGAAATAATATTAGGACCCGGTACATCACAGCAGCAATCGCAGTGGCGGCGCTTACAAGTGCTGTAACAGGCTGTAATAATTCCAAAGCCAGAGACAGTGGTGCAGTACCGGAGCAGTCTGATATGACAATGGAAAGCACGGCTTTGCAGACCGAGGAATTCGTGCCGGAGATTGCCGGGATATATGAAGCGGAGGATGCAATATTTAAAGGAAATGTAAAGGATGACAGCGAGAAGCCCGGATACAGTGGGACAGGATATGCGGCAGGTTTTTCCGCGGATGAGGATGCATGTGAATTTGAAATTAATATAAATGAAGCAGGCTTTTATGATCTGGTATTTACAACGGCAAGCAATGGAGGCTACAAGGAAAATTATGTGTATGTAGATGGCGAGAGCGTTGGAAATCTTGTATCTGAGGACAGCGCATTTTCAGATAATGCAATTAATCGAGTATATCTTGAAACCGGAACACATGATGTGCTTGTACAAAAATATTGGGGGTGGATTTTCTTGGATAAGCTTACAGTACAGACATCTCGTCCGGTTGATGAGAGCATATATACAGTTTCATCACAGCTTGTAAATAAGAATGCGTCAGAGAGTGCTAAGAGACTTATGAGTTACCTCACAGATATATACGGAGAGAATATTCTTTCAGGTCAGTATTGTGATACAGGTCAGTTCGGAAAGGAATTTGCTGTAGTCAACAAAGTGACAGGCAAATATCCTGCGGTACTCGGACTTGATTTTATAGAATATTCACCGTCAAGAGTCGAAAACGGAAGCTCATCAAAGGCTACAGAGTATGCGAAGAGCTTCTGGGAGAACGGAGGAATAGTTACATTTTGCTGGCATTGGAATGCACCGGGCAAATATCTTACCGGAGAATGGTGGTCGGGCTTCAGAACAGAGTCGACGAATATAGACCTTGCAAAGATTATGAACGGTGAGGATGAGGAAGGCTATCAGCTGCTGATGGATGACATAGATGCGATTGCAAAGCAGCTGCTTATTTTGCAGGAAGCTGATGTGCCTATTTTGTGGAGACCGCTTCATGAGGCATCGGGAGGATGGTTCTGGTGGGGTGCATCCGGACCCGAAGCTTACAAGAAGCTGTACATATTGCTGTATGATAAGCTCACTAACGAGTACGGAATCAACAATCTTATATGGCTCTGGAATGGGCAGGACGCAGAGTGGTATCCGGGTGATGAGTATGTTGACATAATCGGTGAGGACATATATCCGGGTGAGCATGTATATACATCGCAGGTGAATAAGTTCCTAGAAGCTGCCAATTATACACAAGGAAAAATGGTAGTAATGTCGGAAAACGGATGTGTATTTGACCCGGAGCTTGCAAAGAGGGATCAGGCTATGTGGGGAATGTTCTGTACATGGGGAACGGAATTTGTGGCAAAGAGCACATCGATATACTCATACAGCGAACAATATACAGAAAAGGATATGTTAAAAAAAGCATACGACAGCGATATAGTAATTACGCTTGATGAGCTGCCGGACCTCAAGGAGTACCCGATTAAGTAATAGATTTCACTGCTGTTTCGGAAAATACAGTGCCAAATGATAGAAGGAGGGGTAATGCTTGAGAGATGGTAATGCAAAAAAGAGTATCAGCATTAAGGATATATTAAACGGTAAGCTTTTTTCATGGGATGGGCGCTTCATGGAGCTTATGAACGGGTTCGGTGAGCTTGTGATGTTAAGCGTAGTATTTCTTATATGCTGTATACCGGTTGTCACGATTGGACCGGCTGTAACTTCACTTTATTACGCAGTGATTAAGAGCGTAAGGAGGGGGAGAGGGACACCGCTTGGAGAATTTTTTTCTTCGATGAGGAGGACGCTTGTAAAGGGGATAATAATCACGCTTGAAATTATGGCAGTGGGGGCTGCCTTATACATAGGATATAGAGAGGCGGTCGCAATGAATGAAGCGGCAGCCGCCGGAATGGTTGATTATGATGGAAAAGTATTTGCTACAGTGTATATGATACTTGGAGTGCTGCTTATGGCAGTCAGTGCATATATCTTCCCTGTTTTGTCAAGATTCACAATGAAGACAGTGAATATGTGGAAGCTGGCATTTGTCATGGCGATAAGGTATATACCGGTGACAGCAGCAGTCATTGCAGGAACGGCAGCTCTTATATGGTTACAGATATATGTTCTTCCAATACCATGTATCGCATTTGTGCCGGGATGCTGGTGCTTTATAGTCACATTTATGATGGAGAAGGTATTGTTGCATTATATGCCAGAACCCGCTAAGGGCGAGGAGGCTTGGTATTATAACAATAATTAAGGTAAAGCCTGATTAAGAGGTTTTGCGGAAAGGAAGAGGGATGAAGCATACTACCAAAAAGAGGGTTACATCGGTGCTTGCCATAGCGATGACTGTGCTCCTTGCATTTCCGCTTGGCTCGGCACATGTCGAGGCGAGGACAGAGCTTGCAATGGATGACTACGATGATATTGTCAGTACATATTCGGTAGATGACTCAGTGCTTGATTATAAGGATTATGTAAATAATTTTAACGGAGTATATCCGGACAAATCCATAACAGTCGGAGCAGAAAGCTGTGTGAGATACGATGAGAACGATGAAGAGACTGAGCCGGTCATCTATAAGGATTATGAGGGAATGAGCGGTGACAGCCTCTATACGAGTGAGAATTCACTTATTGAGTTTGAGGTTGATGTTAAGGAAGAAGGTTTTTATAACATATCTCTTGAATATTTTCCTGTAAAAGGCAAGAACTCAGCGATAGAGAGAAGCGTATTCATTGACGGAGAGCTTCCCTATTCGGAGCTTGCAATGGTCACATTCTACAGAATATGGGAATATGACATTGACAGCTACACTGCTGATAACGGTTCAAAGGCATATAACTGGGAGAAAGATAATCAGGGAAATGACTGTAAGCCAAGCATGAAGGAAAATCCTGAGTGGGTAAGCGAGTACATGTATGATAGTGACGGATATGTGACTTCGCCATTGTCGGTATACATGACAAAAGGAAAGCATACAATAACACTTCTGTCAATGAGAGAGCCGATGGTAATTCATTCACTTACACTTAGCAATGCGGACGACAAGCCTTCATATGCACAGGTAAAGAGTGAAAACGATGCGGCAGGAGTTAAGAACACAAGCGGAAAGCTCATCACAATAGAGGGCGAGAATCCTACAAGAACATCATCACAGATGCTCTATCCGATACAGGATCAGTCATCACCTTCAGTATCACCATCAAGTGCGAAGATGCTTTTAAACAACACAATCGGAGGAAATTCATGGAGACTGGTCGGACAGTGGGTTGAATGGGATTTTGATGTTGATGAAAGCGGATATTATAATATCTCGCTTTATGACTGCCAGAATTACGTCAGAGGTATATACGTATCAAGAAAGATAACCATAGACGGCGTGGTTCCTTTTAAGGAGCTTGAGGCATACGGCTTTAATTATGATCAGAGCTGGCGTGAGGATGTGCTTGAGGATGAGGGCGGAACTCCTTATTCATTCTACCTTGAAGCAGGACACCATACTATAAGGATGGAGGTTGTACTTGGAGATTTCTCACAGATTATAAGTGAAGTTGAGGACTGCGTAAAGCAGTTAAACTCCATATACCGCGAGGTTATAAGAGTTACAGGTGTCTCACCTGACACATACAGAGATTACCAGATAGAGAGAACTCTTCCGGGACTGCATGATGAGCTTGTTGCAGTCAGGGCACAGCTTGACAATGCGATAACAAATCTGCGCGCACTTACCGGAAAGAAGTCAGACAAAGAGACAGTGCTTCTTACAATGAGAGACCAGCTCGATGACCTTATTAAAGATGGAGATTATTTTGTAAGGGTTATCGGAACTTTCAAGATAAATGTCAGAGCGTGCGGAAACTGGGTAACGCAGGTTATTGACCAGCCGCTTGCAATAGACAGAATCAATATCTATTCGCCTGATGTGAAGCCGGAATATAACAATACATCATTTTTCAGCAAGGCAGGCTATGAGTGCAAAAGACTCTTCTATTCATTTGTTATCGACTACAATCAGATTGGTAACGTAGCTGAGGATGGCACAGACAGCCCGACAATAACACTTTGGATTGGTTCGGGGCGTGACCAGGCAAATGTAATCAAAGCTATGATTGATGAGAGTTTCACGAATGAGTACGGCATAAATGTAAATGTACAGCTTGTAGATATGTCGACGCTTCTAAGAGCTGAGCTTGCGGGAGAAGGACCTGACGTAGCTATTCAGGTTGCCAATACATCCGGAATTGCCGGAGCAGTATTAAATACAGGAAATGATACACCTGTCAATTATGGTATAAGAAATGCGGTGCTTGATTTAAGCCAGTTTTCAGACCTTAATGATGTTCTTGGCAGATTTCCTGATGCAGCTATGACAGCGTTCTCATTTGACGGAGCTGTATATGCGCTTCCAGAGACAATAACATTTCCGGTAATGTTCTATAGAAAAGATATTCTAGCGGAGTTAGGGCTTGAGATTCCAAAGACATGGGATGATGTAAAGGTTGCAATGACAGTGCTTGCAAAGAACCAGATGGAGTTCGGAATGCTTCCTAGTGAGCAGATATTTGCAATGCTTCTCTACCAGAACGGAGGAGAATATTATACACAGGACGGAAGCAGTTCACTTCTTGATTCGGATATAGCGGTAAATACATTTAAGGAATACTGCGAATATTATACGGACTTTAAGCTTGATAAGGAGACAAGTGTTGAGGAGCGTTTCCGTACAGGTGAATGTCCAATAATTATAGCGGATTATACAACCTATAATAATCTTGTCGTATCTGCTCCGGATATAGCCGGACTGTGGGATTTTGTTCCGGTTCCCGGTACAAGGAAGGCAGATGGCAGTATAGACAGAAGTACAGGCTGTACGGGTCTTGCAAGCATCATAATGGCAGATACGGATTATCCGGATGCCTGCTGGCAGTTCTTAAAATGGTGGACCAGTGCCGATGTGCAGACACAGTACGGAAGAGAGATGGAGAGCCTTATGGGTTCTGCCGCAAGAGTACCTACAGCAAACCTTGAAGCGTTTGCCAATATGCCATGGCCTGTTGATGACTATGAAGCACTCTTAGAAGCCTTTGGATATGTAAAAGGAATACCACAGGTGCCTGGCGGTTACTACTCATGGCGTAATGTAAACAATGCTTTTTACACAGTGACAACACAGACAGATACAGCTTCACCTAGAGAGGAGCTGATGGATAAAGTTCTCTACATCAATGCGGAGATTAATTACAAGCGTCAGGAGCTTGGTCTTCCGGTTGTCAGCGAGGAATAGGAAAGGGGGAAGATAAATGGCACACAGTACAGCAAATGCGTTATCAACCGATGAACTTGCATACAAGCAGAGAAAGCTCGGATACAGGCTTAAAAAGAGCAGAGTATCCTACGCTATGATGGCACCGTACTTTATATTGTTTTTCCTCTTTACGGTTCTTCCGGTTGTCATATCGATAGCATTCAGCTTTACATATTTTAATATGCTTGAACCGCCAAAATTTGTAGGCTGGAAAAACTACATAAAGCTTTTTCTTGAGGATGATATTTTCCTCATATCACTCAAAAATACACTTATCTTTGCAGTTGTAACAGGTCCGGTAAGCTACATACTCTGTCTCCTGTTTGCATGGATAATAAATGAATTTTCTGGAAAGCTAAGAGCCTTCCTGACACTTATCTTCTATGCTCCAAGTATCTGCGGAAATGCTTATATGGTATGGAATCTCATCCTTACAGGTGACAGATACGGATATCTTAACGGTATACTTTTAAAGCTTGGTATCATAGATGAAGCAATCCTGTGGATGAAGACAGAAAAATATGTACTTCCGGTTCTCATAGTTGTTCAGCTGTGGCTGTCTCTTGGAACAGGCTTCCTCTCATTCATAGCAGGACTTCAGACGGTTGATAAGAGTCTTTATGAGGCGGCAGCACTTGACGGAGTTAAGAACCGCTGGCAGGAGCTGTGGTATGTGACACTTCCTTCGATGAAGCCTCAGCTCATGTTCGGTGCGGTAATGCAGATAACACAGTCTTTTGCGGTTGCTGATATATCGATACAGCTTGCCGGAAATCCTTCTGTGAACTATGCCGGAGCTACAGTCGTAACACATCTTCTTGACTATGGTTCGGGAGGACGAATGGAGATGGGTTATGCGTCAGCTATAGCGACAGTGCTTTTCCTTCTCATGATTGGAACCAATAAGCTTGTACAGCGTCTGTTAAGGAGGGTTGGCCAATGAGTAAGGAGAATAAGACGAAAAAGAAATTATTTAAGAGAAGACCAAGAGAGAAGAAGCTCAACCGCTCGATGGCAGGAAACACACTGCTTTTCGTGATAATGTTTATCTGCGGTGTGTTCATGGCACTGCCGCTGGTAATGATTATCAACAATGCGCTTAAGCCTCTTGATGAGATTTACCAGTTCCCGCCTAAGATTTTTGTAAGGAATCCAACCCTTGAAAATTTCTCAGACCTGTTCGTGCTTATGAACAGCTCATGGGTGCCATTCTCAAGATACATATTAAACACAATCATTATCACCGGTGGTGGAATGGTTGGACACGTGCTATGTGCCTCGCTTGCAGCGTATCCGCTTGCAAAGCATAACTTTCCGGGCAAGAACATTCTCTTCGGAATGGTAGTGCTCTCCATGATGTTCTCATGGACCGTAACGCAGATACCACAGTATCTCATTATAAGCTGGCTGCACATCAACAACACTTATGCGGCACTTATTCTTCCGGCATGTTCTTTCGGTATGGGTCTTTACCTTATGAAGCAGTTCATGGAGCAGCTTCCGGATTCACTTATGGAATCGGCAAGACTTGACGGTGCAACCGAGTGGAGAGTGTTCTGGTCGATAGTCATGCCGAATGTAAAGCCTGCATGGCTGACACTTGCGATATTCCAGTTCCAGCAGATGTGGGGAAATACAGGAAGCTTATTTTTAAGAGATGAGGAGCTTAAGCCTTTACAGTACGCATTGCAGCAGATAACAGCCGGAGGTACGGCTAGAGCCGGAGCAGCGGCGGCAGTAACATTCATAATAGCAGCGGTGCCGATTATATTCTTCCTTATTTGTCAGAGCAATGTCTTAGAGACAATGACAACATCAGGAATGAAGGATTGACAGGAGGGTGAGCATGAGAAGAAAACTTTTACACATACTTAGCAGGCTTACAGCCCTTCTTTCAGTATTTGTACTGGTGGGGATGAGCTTTACGGTCAGGGTTGCGGCATCGGATGAGCCGTATGACACTTATAACTATGATGACAGGGAAGATTTAACTTATACACCTTCGGCATACGAACCGATATGTTCGATTGCCGGCAACAGCCTTACATATAAGGGTGAGAACATTGGAAGCTTTGTCACACCGCAGGATATATGTTATTCAAGTGACGGCAGTCTCTATATTGCAGACACCGGTAATAACAGAATTGTGGTTCTAAACAACGGTATGACAGAAGTTGTGGACATCATAGACAGCTTTGACAACAATGGAAAAAATGACACATTTAAAGCACCTTATGGGGTGTGCATATCGGAGAACGGACAGCTTTATGTAGCGGATTCACAAAACCACAGAATAGTTGTTCTTGAAAAAGACGGAACTCTTGTGAGGATAGTCGACTATCCGGTATCACAGTCACTTGAAGAAGGCTATGTGTTCGTCCCGCTTAAGGTGACTGTTGACTATGCAGACAGAATATATTGCATAGCACAGAATATGTTCGAAGGAATCATGGTTTTCGAGACGAATGGACAGTTCTCTGGATTTTTCGGAACAATCGATGTAAAGATTACTCTCTGGGAGAAGTTCTGGAAGAGAATAGCGACCAAGGAGGAGCGTTCCAAACAGCAGCTATATATTCCGACAGAGTTTACAGGAATAGATGTAGATGCGGACGGATTTATATATGCGACCAACATCGACTCAGCGGGAGTTCAGGCAGTGAGAAGGCTTAATCCAAGAGGCGAGGATGTAATAAAGAAGGGTGACAACAAGAATGTCGGCGGTGATCTTGCCATAAACGGCCAGTCGCAGTATGCAGGTGCATCACAGATTACAGATGTTGTCTACAGGGATAAAGGAATATATACACTTCTTGACAGAAAGAGAGGAAGAATATTCACTTACGACCATGAAGGAAATCTTCTATACATTTTCGGAGGACTCGGAACGCAGCTTGGAACCTTTAATACACCTGTTGCGATAGAAGTATCGGGTGATAAGCTGGTTGTGTTAGATTCCTACAGAGCTGAGCTTACAGTGTTCAATGCAACGGAGTATGGCGAACTCATAAATGAGGCTATCGCATTAAGATATGACGGAGATGAGACACTTGCGGTTGAGAAATGGCGTGAGGTATTAAGGCTTGATGAGAACAATGAGCTTGCCAACACAGGAATCGGCAAGGCTTATCTTACAGCCGGAGATAACAGAAATGCTATGAAGTACCTAAAGCTTGGAATGGATGCGGATTATTACTCAATAGCATTCAGACGTTACCGCAATCAGGTGCTTGCGGATAATCTAAGCTATATTCTTACAGGAATAGCGGTTGTCATAGCTGCGATTGTCATTGTGGTAAGAGTAAGGGATAAAAAGCATGGAAAGGGAGGCGAGAAGGCTTGAAAGAATTATTTTCCAAGGAAAAATGGAGCTACTTTGGATATACGCTGACGCATCCGATGGATGGCTTTTACTGGATACGCCACAAAGAATACGGAAGTGTTCCGATAGCAGTGCTTATGGTCATACTCTTTTCAATAAGCTTCTCGTTGAACAGGCTTTATGCGAGCTTTGTCGTAAACCAGACAGATCCGAGAAGCGTAAACAGCCTGACAGAGCTTGCAGGTGTGCTGGTATTGTTCCTGCTTGTGTGTGTCGGCAACTGGTCAATCACCTGTCTTATGGACGGCGAGGGGCGTTTTAAGGACATAATTATTGCAGTGGGCTATGGAATTACACCGGCTACAGTCGGATATGTGATTGCTACTCTTTTAAGCAAGGTTATCGCAGACAATGAGCAGGCATTCTACGGACTGGTGATTGCAATAGGCATAGCTTATGCGGTGATACTGGTGCTTATGGGGATTATGCAGGTTCACAATTATACGCTCGGAAAGACACTTATAACATTGTTTTTGACATTTGTTGCGGTGCTTATAATAATTTTCCTTGCGTTGCTGCTTTTTAATCTCGTAAATCAGGTAATTACATTTTTTAAGAGTATTTACCTTGAACTGATATTCCGATGAAAGGAAGGTAGGGGCTGTGAAGGATAAAAGGAAAAAAGTTAAAAGAAAATTAGGGCTCTTACAGAAAATACTTCTTGGAGTATTGGGAGTGGTGGTGCTTGCAGTACTGATATGGTTTGCTTACTACATGTTCCATTTCTATCTGTATGATGATTATAAGCAGTATCTGAGCAGTTATGAGACTGAAGAAGGCACGGAATTTCATTCGCTTAAGGATTCGTCAAAAGACGTGGACGGCATGGAGCTGGTTGCAGAGAACGATATCCTGAAGCTCTATGCATCGGTGCAGGATGGCAATGTAGCTGTGTATGACAAGAGAAGTGGTGTGACGACATACAGTAATCCGGTTGATGCGGATGATGACCCGATTGCCAATAACACCAACAAGAATTATTTAAAGGCACAATTTATAATCAACTATTACAATGCAGCCAAGGCGATGGGAACCTACGATTCCTACAGCATGGCGGTTGAAAGAGGTCAGATACAGGCACAGTCAATAGATAATGGAATAAGATTTATATATAATCTTGGAGATTTTTCTACCAATACGACAGGAATTGTTCCACTGTATATTACGCAGGAAAAGCTTGATGAAATCTGTGGTCTGCTCGATGAGATGGGTGTTACCAATATGAGACGTTACTACTCATCTGAGGATGCAGCGACAGGAATGCTTGTGTTAAACGGTGTAGCGCAGAAGAACATAAAGACAATCAAGAAGATTACAGGCTATCTTGAGACTGCAGGCTTTACCGAGGCTGACTATGAAGAACAGATGGAGCTTGCGGGAGTTACGGTTTCTCTCCCACTCTCATTTACAATAGCACTTGAGTACAGACTTTCAGATGACAACATAGAGGTGAGCATTCCTTCATCAATGATAGAGGAGAATGGAGGAGGAAGTCTTTACAGAATAAGGCTTCTGGGATATTTTGCAGCGGCGGGAGCTGACGAGAATGGATATCTGGTGGTTCCTAACGGTTCAGGTTCACTTATATATTTCAACAATGGAAAGAGCAATGTCGAGAATTATTCACAGTACATATATGATATAGACCCTCTTGCGGCAGATTATACGCTGCTTGAAAATACACAGAAGGTCAGACTTCCGATCTGCGGAATATGCAAGGAAGATTCTAATGTGCTGATGTCGGTTGAGGAAGGTGCTACAACAGCATTCTTTACAGCGGCTGTAGCAGGAAGCAACACAAGCTATAATTACGTCAATACAACCTTCGTTGTAAGAGGTTACGACCTCCTGTCAATGTTCGGTTCGACGGGAAACGAGGCTGACCTTCCGCTTCTTGAGAACAATATGTATGATATTAATTACAAGGTGAGATATACATTCCTTGATGATGAACATACAGGTTATTCGGGAATTGCCAATTATTACAGGGAAAGGCTTGTAAAGGAAGGTGTTTTAAGTAACAAAACCGCATCCGGAGATATACCTTTTTACTATGATGTAATCGGTGGTGTCAAGGAGACGGCAAGCATTGTCGGAGTGCGTTATCTGAAGGTAATGGCAATGACAACGTATGATGAGGCAGCAGATATCGCACTTGATTTGAAGGATAAAGGCATTTCATATCAGGTAATGAATCTTCAAGGCTGGAGCAACGGCGGTTACTATGCGGATGTATATGATAAGATAACAGGTCTTTCAAAGCTTGGAGGTAAAAAGAAGCTTGAAGCATTGAACGATACGATGGAGAGTATCGGAGGAAGACTCTATGTGGATGTTCCTTTCCAGGATGTCACATATATCAGCAAGCGTTACAACAGATCATTTGAGACATCACGCTACTACGGAGCAGGATATGTGGCAAGATTCGGTTCACACAATCCGGCTAACCTTAGAATAACATCATCGCTCGGATACGATGAGAATATATATGATCTTATATCTCCTAAGTATCTGAAAAGATATGTTGAAGCATTTATAAAGAAGTTCAATAAGCTTGATGTAGGAGGTATAGGACTTAGAGATTTGGGAGATGAGGTTCACTCCGATAAGAAGAGGACAGAATTCATCAACAGAGAGGAAGCCCTTGATATTGTAAAAGCACAGCTTGCTAAGCTTGAAGCTACAGGAAAGAACATTCTCATAAACGGAGGAAATGATTACAGCTTTGCATGTGCGACAGATATCATTGATGCACCTATAAGGGACAATGAATTCAGAATAATAGATGAGGAAATTCCTCTCTATGAGATGATTATTCACGGCTACATCGATTATGCGGGAGGTCAGCTTAACTTCCACGACTCGGCAGACAATACGGAAATTACACTCAGAATGATTGAGTACGGAGCTTCTCCGAGATATGTGTTTACCAAGGAGAGCGCGAGTGAGATGAAGTACACGGCACTCAATAAGTTCTATGCTACCAAGTATGACAACTGGTGTGACGAGGCTGTGAGCGTATACAACAAGGTCAACGGCGTATTAAAATATGTGAGCGGTGAGACGGTTGTAAAGCATGAGATAAGGGACAGTGGCGTGAGAGCTGTGACCTACTCCAACGGAGTTGTCATCTATGTAAACTATACAGATTATGATGCGGTGGAGGACGGAGTTACGGTTCCTGCACACGGCTATCAGAAAGGAGGAAAATAATGAAGCGCAGACGTGGTTTATCACTTCTTCAGAAAAGAAATGTAAAAGGCTTTATGTTTATCCTCCCATGGCTGGTAGGTTTTATCATATTCTATGCGCGAAGCATGTTTATGACGGCGCAGTTTTCACTGTCGACCATGACCACCTCGGCTGGAGGCGGCTACACACTTGAATGGGCGGGGCTGAGCAATTACATCTACGCATTCAGGGCGCACGGAACTTTCAAGCAGGTGCTCACGACATCAATACTCAACATGCTGGTGGACGTACCGCTCATAACCTTTTTCAGTCTGTTCATGGCGATACTTTTAAACCGAAAGTTCAAGGGAAGGACAATCGTGAGAGCAATCTTCTTCCTGCCGATTATAATGAACTCAGGAGCCATAACATCGGCGATGGAGCTTGCGAGAACAATGATGTCGGGCGGTATCTCATCGGGAGCCGGCGAGATATCCGATGCCGCAGCTTCGGGGGTTGATGTGGCATACTTTATCGAGCTGTTCAAAAACCTGGCGATGCCGGATAAGCTTCTCGACTACATAGTCGCAGCAGTTGCACGAATAAACGATATCATATCGGCATCGGGAGTGCAGATAATCATATTCATAGCGGCGCTCCAGTCGATACCGGGCTCCATGTACGAGGTAGCCAAGATTGAGGGTGCGACGGCATATGAAACCTTCTGGAAGGTAACATTCCCGATGGTGATGCCGCATATAATTACCAATGTGGTGTACACGGTTGTGGATAATTTCGCACAGAGTGATGTCGTTCAGCTAGCCTACGACACCTGCTTCAATGAAATCAACTATGGACTCAGCTCTACGATGAGTCTGGTGTCAACGGTTATCGTATGTGTAATTCTCGTTCTGGTATGTGGATTTATCCAGAAGAGAACCTTCTACTATAATTAAGGAAAGGAGAGACCGATATGCAGAAAATCAAAATCGATGCACAGACAAGAAACAGCATGAGCGCAATGCAGAGAGGCGTGAAGAAGGGTATTCTTGGTCTGGCACAGTTTGTGGTTATCGTGGGTATCTGCTACGTCATCGTGGCGCCGATACTTGGAATACTGGTAAGCTCCTTTATGTCGGATGGCGATGCATATAACCCGATGGTATATATGATTCCCACGGCGCCTACGCTTCAGAAGTACAAGACAGTTATAGCGCGTCTTAACTACTTCCCGACCATGGGCAGGGATTTGCTTTATACTCTGAGCCTTATGATTATACAGGTTTTCATCTGTTCGATGGTCGGATACGGTTTTGCGAGATTTAATTTCCCGTTCAAGAAGCTGTTGTTTGCCTGTGTTGTAGTGATGATTGTCATTCCGACCAACGCCATAATGCTTCCGCTGTACATGACCTTCAAAAACTTCAATCCGTTCGGACTTGCGACACTCATAAAGGGAAAGAGCATTAACCTCTTGGGAACGCCGGTGCCGATGTACATTATGACATTTTTGGGTTGTGGTCTTCGTTCGGGTCTGTATATATATATCTTTAACCAGTTTTTCAGAGGACTGCCAAAGGAAATCGAGGAGGCAGCCTTCGTGGATGGCGCAGGAGTATGGTACACCTATTTCAGAATCATGCTCATGAACGCCATGCCGTCTGTCATCACCGTAGCAGTATTCTCTATGGTATGGCAGTACAATGATACATTTTATGCGAAGTTATTTCTGATAAGCGAGAACATCGTAATCAGTAAGAAGATTTCATCCTTGACGGCTGTGATTGCCAACGAGGACAAAATCTTGGATACAACAATCCAGCAGTTGTACCTGGATGCCGGTATCATTCTCATCATGGTGCCGATTGTGCTGATTTATGTTTTCCTGCAGAGATACTTTATAGAGGGTGTAGAAAGAAGCGGTATCGTAGGATAACCGCCCGCCACAAAAAAAGGAGGAGAAGGCGTGAGACGTAACAAATTATTAGCCTGCCTTATGGCAGGAACAATGGCAGTATCCCTTACTGCATGCAGCGGCACCGCAGATAGCGATGCATCGACAGCCCCAACCACGACTACGGAGGCTGTGACAACAACACAGGAGGCGGCACAGGAGACCACGACGGAGGCTGAGCAGGTGGACTCGGACGCAAGTGTTGATTTTGAAGATGGTCAGATGGGCTTTGTGCAGGCATACAGCGCACCGGCAAATGCAGCTGACGTAGAGATGAACATTGTTGATTTTGACGGAAGCAAGGCACTTGAAATTAAGAATCTTAATGGAAAGGTTCCGTTTGTAGGAATCGATGTGAGCAGTCTTTGCGGTGCAGCTGCAGCTGACATTGCATCAATATCGATGAAGCTTGGTGTTACATACGAGGATGGAAGCTTCAGTGCATGTGCCGGAAAGATAACAACATGGACAGGTGAAGACCTTGTTCAGACAGGTTACGACTGGTCAGTCTATATGGAGAGCAAGAATCCTAAGATTGCACAGGTTGATGTATCGGAGGTACCTTTTGCTGCAGATGCAAAGAACATTCTTGTAGTTTCTCTTGAGACAGATAATGGTACAGATGCAGGACATGGAAATGCAACTCTTTATGTGGATGACATTACCTTCTATGATGCATCAGGAAATGTAATAACTGCTGATAAGAGCGTTGCATTTGCTGAGCCGGCAGGCTATTCAAGCAGCGGAAGGGATTCATCTAACCTTTATGCCGTAAAGGGTGCGGTTGCTTTTGAAGGCTTTGCAACAAGCGCAGGAGCTTGGACACAGGACGGTTTTGACATGCCGCAGGAGATTATCGATGCACTTGTACCCGGCTCTGTTGTTGAGATTGAGTACAAGTCAGAGACGGGAAATATGTGGATAGTAATGCCTGACTCAGAGAAGGGCTGGATGAGAGTAGGCCAGACAGGAACAGACGACCCTGCATATATCAACAATTCAGGAAATATCGCACAGATTACATACGAGCAGCTTGCAGCACTCTGCGGCGATGATGTATCCACCTGGGGAGCAAGAATGCAGTGTGAGGCTGACGGCGAGTGGGAGGTATTCTCCGTAAAGGTCGGACAGCAGGCTAAGAATATGGCAGTTGTAAACGGTGTTGACTTTGCCGGCTTTGCAACAAAGGCAGATGCATGGGCACAGGACGGCTTTGATATGCCGCAGGAGATTATCGACGCACTTGTACCTGGTTCGGTTGTTGAGATAACCTACAGCTCCGAGTCCGGAAACATGTGGATAGTAATGCCTGACTCAGAGAAGGGCTGGATGAGAGTAGGTCAGGCAGGAACCGATGACCCGGCAATATGCGATGGTCAGAAGTGCTATGTAACCTATGAGCAGCTTGCAGCGCTCTGCGGTGATGATGTATCCACCTGGGGAGCAAGAATGCAGTGTGAGGCAGACAGCGCCTGGGAGGTATACAGTGTTAAGGTAGGAATGGAAGCAGAGTTCGCTCCGCTCAATAAGCTTGTGAAGTTTGAGGGCTTTGAGACATCGGCAGATGCATGGGCACAGGATGGCTTTGATATGCCGCAGGAGATAATTGATGCACTTGTACCTGGTGCGGTGGTAACAATCCGCTATAGCTCCGAGTCCGGAAATGTATGGATAGTAATGCCTGATGCTGAGAAGGGCTGGATGAGAGTAGGTCAGGCAGGAACAGAAGATCCTGCACTCTGCAATGGAACTTATGCACAGATAACCTATGAGCAGCTTGCAGCACTCTGTGGAGACAATGTATCCACCTGGGGAGCAAGAATGCAGTGTGAGGCAGATGGAGCATGGGAAGTATACGGCGTATGTGTAGGCACACAGGCTGCAGAATAAATGGGAGGATTAATCAATGAGAAGATTTTTTAAGAAGATTTGTGCGACAGGACTTGCCGCATCAATGGTTTTGTCAATGACAGCATGTAATAATACAGCAAATACCAATACAACAACTCAGGCAGATAACAATACGACTCCACAGGCTGCACAGACCACGCCGCAGTCACAGGAGACAACGACACAGAAGAATGACACGACCACTAACGGTACACCAAGACATCTCACAATCGGAAGCTGGTGGGTTCAGTACTATGACAGCACACATACCTCCGTTGAGGATGACCCAAGCTACGCAGGAGATCTTGCAGCCGAGCTAAAGTTCGAGAATGTAAAGAAGATTGAGGATAAGTACAATGTAACCTTCGCGTGGGAGAATCTTACTTATGCAGGTACAAAAGAGTCAATCAATACATCCGTTCTTGCGGGCTCACCGGACTGTGATATCTACCTTGTAGATCTTGGTATGGCCATACCGGCAGCCATGAATGGTCTTGCAACTGATTTAAAGACTGTTCTTCCTGCAGATGATGACCTCTTTACAACACAGAATAATATTAAGTATCTTGACCTCGGTGATGGCAAGGCTTGTATTTTAAAGAGAGTTGAGGCACAGAGTACTGTTGAGTCTACATATCCTCTTGCATTCAATAAGCAGCTTCTTGAGGACAATAACCTTGAGGATCCAAGAGAGCTCTACAAGAGAGGCGAGTGGACATGGGATAAGTTCATAGAGTACTGTCAGGTTCTCACACAGGACACCAACGGTGACGGAACCGTTGATCAGTATGGCTTTGGAGGGTTCGGCTTCGAGACCTTCGAGCAGCTTATGATGAGCAACGGCGGTTCAATCGCAGCCGGAACAACGGAGACACTTTCAAGTGCACCTGTAGGGGAGGCTCTTCAGATGCTTCAGGATATGTATATCACATACAATGTATGTTATCCTTACGATAACGATTCGGACACAATGAGATTTATTTACCGTAATGGTAATATCGGCTTCTGGCCTGGAGCAGCATGGATTGCAGCTTTTAACGCAGATTATGACTACAATGGTGAACAGGGTGTAACTCTTGAGTTTGATACATGCTATGTTCAGTGGCCTGTAGGTCCTTCGGGAAATCAGGAGACTAACAAGGGTAAGGTTACATCCGGTGAGTTCTATATCATTCCTGCCGGTGTAGAGAATCCGGAGCTTGTATATGACGTACTCTATGATATGTGGAACTGGTATGACGGCGACACATCAATACGTGATGATGAGGAGACACTCTACTGGTGGTATGCGGTAACAGATAAGGATCCTGAGATTCAGGATCAGAACTTCGATGTAATGTTTGACTGCGGAAGCAGGGAGCAGTTCGATTTATGGAATTCAATGGGTATTGAGTATGACCTTGAGAGCCTTATAAACGGTACCGTGACAGCAGCACAGTTCCAGGAGACATACAAGCAGCAGATTCAGGATGCGCTTGATGCTTACTTTAACTAATGCTTAAGAGGCATAATAAAAAATTTACTCAAATTTAATTGTTTAAAACGCACGCCTCTATTAAAATACCTGATAGGGAACTGTGATGAGCAGTTTTCCTGTCAGGAATAAAATAAGGAAGGTGCTAAGGTTATGGCATCAATTTTTGGTATTGATTCTGCGTATGGCAGGTTTATGAACAAGGTCGGGGATATTATTCTTCTTAGCATATTGTGGCTGGTATGTTCATTGCCGGTTGTGACAATGGGGACAGCGACATGTGCGGCGTACTATACGGCGGCTAAGGTGTTAAGACATCACAGCGGATATGTGTCGAAGGAGTTTTTCCGCTCATTCAGACAGAATTTCCGCTCATCGATAGGTTTTAATATAGTCTATCTTATGTTATCATTGCTGCTTGCATTTAACTATGCATATTTTAACGGCAGTGTGTCGGAGGTCTCATTTTATCTTAGATGTGTGTATATAGTTTTTGGCTTTGTTTTACTTGGATTGATGCTTAATACCTATATATTGTTATCAAGATTTGAGCTTGGAAGCGGCAGGCTGTTTCATATGGCATTTGTTATCTGCTTCAAGCATCTGCATATAACGATGGCATTTGTGCTTATGTGTGCTGCGGCGGCTGTGCTTGTGTATTTTATGCCTTGGGCTGTGCTTATATTGCCGGGACTTGTATTTTTCGGAATGACTTTTCCGGCAGAGCATATGATGAAAAAATATATGCGCCGGCCTGAGAATGACAGTGCACAAAGCGATGTATGGTACTATAACTGATTGGAATGGTGATTTATGGCAAAGAATGTGACAATGAGAGATATTGCAAAAAAAGTCGGCGTGAGTACGGTGACAGTCTCAAAAGCACTCACCGACAAGGAAGGCGTTGGCGCTGAGCTTCGTGCGGTTATAAAATCGACAGCTGAGCAGATGGGCTATACCTATACAGGAATTGGTGAAGGCTTCCGCAGGGGCCGCAGCTATAATATCGGAGTTATTGTTGAGGAGCATTATGTTGACAATTTAACCACGGTATTTCCTTTCTATATGAAAATGTACAATAGCATAAATAAGCAGATGTCACAGTTCCATTATTCTGTAATTATGGAAGCCATAACATCTAAGATGCTTGCTGAGCGCATAATGCCGGATATTGTTACAGAGAGAAAGGTGGATGGAATAATTGTGCTTGGTCAGATGAAATCCAATTATCTGAATACATTAAGGGAGACAAAGCTGCCGATAGTGTATCTGGATTTTTATGACAGGACGATGGAGGTGCCAAGCGTAATCAATGACAATGTCTACGGAACTTACATGCTTACTAATTATCTTGTAAGCATGGGACATACCAAAATAGCTTATGTAGGAAGCGTTGATGCGACTGCAAGTATCCTAGACAGGTATCTTGGTTATTACCGTTCGCTTATAACGCATCAGCTTACCATGCCGGATGATTACATTATACCTGACCGAAATGAGGAAGGGTATTTTATAGACCTTAAGCTTCCTAAAGAGATGCCTACAGCGTTTGTATGTAATTGTGACGGAACAGCTAATCTGCTTATGAGACTTCTTGTGAGCAGGGGATACCGCATACCACAGGACATATCGGTGGTGGGATTTGATAATTATTCGGCAGAGTTTGATTACAGTCTTCCGAAGCTTACAACTATCGAGGTTAACATTGAAGAAATGACAAAAAATGCAGTTGAAATGATAATCAGGCTGCTAAAAGGTGAGGAAAATCCGGGAGGACGCAAAGTCATAAGCGGAAAAATGATTGTCCGCGATTCGGTGGCTGAGTGTCCGGGGACAAGCCGGATGCCGTTAAAATAGTTATGGGAATATAAATATCATAGAGGTCAAAATACCTTTTGACCTCAACATCGTATATATATGCATTATGCATGTATATATCATGGGTGATTGCGAAACGTCCTGTTTTTAAATATATAGTTTCGCAGATGCCTAGTATATATCATATTGGGAGGTATGTATGTCAGAACTTAAAATAATTGCACCTGCGGTACCTAATGTGCCATGGCAGGATAAGCCTGAAAATCACAAGGGAGCACCTGTGTGGAGATATTCAGAGAACCCTATTATAGATCGCAACCCGCTTGAAAATGTTGCAAGAATATTTAACAGTGCAGTAATGCCATATGAAGGAAAGTTTATCGGAGTTTTCAGAGGAGAGCAGACTAATGGAATTCCTTATATCTATCTTGGAAGAAGCGATGATGGCATTCACTGGAATTTTGATAAGGATAAGATACCGTTTAAGGATGAGGACGGCAATGACTTCATGCCTATATATGCATATGACCCGAGACTTGTAAAGGTGGAGGATACATATTATATCATCTGGTGCCAGGATTTCTATGGTGCGGCAATAGGAATGGCTAAGACAAAGGATTTTAAGACCTTTACAAGACTTGAAAATCCATTTCTTCCATTCAACAGAAATGCAGTGCTGTTTCCTAGAAAGATTAACGGTAATTTTGTTCTTCTTTCACGTCCTTCAGATTCAGGACATACGCCGTTTGGAGATATCTTTGTGAGCGAGAGTCCTGACCTTGTATACTGGGGCAGGCACAGACATGTGATGAGCCGCGGAAATGAGTGGTGGGAGTCACTAAAGATTGGAGGAGGAGCAGCACCTATTGAGACAACAGAAGGCTGGCTTCTTTTCTATCATGGTGTAAGCGGAACCTGCAACGGATATGTGTATTCCATAGGAGGAGCAATCCTTGATATCGATAATCCTTCAAAGGTTCTATACCGCTGCGAGAATTTTCTTTTAACACCTGAGCAGTGGTATGAGGAGAGAGGCTTTGTGCCTAATGTAACATTCCCATGTGCGACAATACATGATTCAGAATCAGGAAAGATTGCAATCTATTACGGCTGTGCGGACAGCTATGTTGGTCTTGCTTTCACGAAGCTTGACGAGATTGTCGGATATATCAAGGAGCACAGTGTTGTCAATTCTACTGATACGGAAATCGGAAAGAGATAATATATGCAGGATATTATAAAGAGTTTGAGAGCAGGTATAAGCATCGGGAATACACTTGATGCATTTGACAAGTCGATAAAAATAAGTGATGCACCTGATAAGACAGAGACTTCATGGGGTAATCCGGTGATTACGCAGGAGCTTGTGGATGCGTATATTAAGGCTGGCTTAAATGTTATCAGAATACCTGTCACATGGACGGGACATTTTGGCGATGCGCCTGATTATACGATAGAGGAAGCGTGGCTTAAAAGGGTAAAGGAAGTAGTCGATTATGCATATAAGAGAGGAGCATATGCGATACTTAATCTTCACCATGAGGATTGGAATTATCCTTACTATGAGAACGAGGAGCGTGCCTGCATTATAATGACAGCGCTTTGGAGTCAGCTTGCGGCAGAGTTTGCGGCGTATGACGAACATCTCATATTTGAAGGGCAGAATGAGCCGAGAAAGGTCGGAACACCGCTAGAGTGGAACGGCGGCGATGAGGAAGGCTGGGCAGTTGTAAATTCAACCAACGCAGCCTTTGTAAATACGGTGCGCCAAGGTACAGGCTACAATAAATCAAGATACCTTATGATACCGGGATATGCAGCCAACTGCACCGAAGGAATAAAGCATATTGAGATTCCGGAGGATGACAGAGTTATTGTATCGGTACATGCCTACGAGCCTTATGATTTTGCGTTAAATACACAAGGCAGGGCACAGTGGAATCATGATACAGATAAGATAGACAGCCTTATGAATGAACTTTACAGTCGCTTTACCAAAAATAATATTCCTGTAATAATAGGTGAATTTGGTGCTATGAATAAGGACAATGAGGATGACAGAGCTGCATGGGCTGAGTACTATCTAAGGGCGGCAAGGAAGGCAGGTGTATGCTGTCTGTGGTGGGACAACGGACTCTTTGATGGAGACGGAGAGCGCTTCGGATTATTTGACAGGTATACTTACAAGTGCAGATACTTAAAGGTGCTTAACGGCATTGAACTTGGAAGCGGGACTTAAAAGCAGTATATTGTTACTGCGTCATGCCGCATATGCACACAGAAAAACGGAATGGACTTATAATCTATTGTAAGCCGGGAGGGAAGCCTTCCGGCTTTCTTGTTATCTTGTGTTTCGGTTTGTTTCATGTTATAATAATATGAGTGGCAGCTGCTTTAGGAGGATACATCACATGAATAAGAAGATTCAATATAAGGGCCAGTTTAAGGTGTATATTATGTGGCCGTTATATTCGGCGATATTGCTTTTGATATTGGATATTGTTTTATTTACACAGAATATAACATGCGGTATTGTAGGAGCAGCATTTACTATTGTATATGGAATATGCGCGCTCATTTTTCTTCTGAGACGACAGCCTCTTCTTACCAAGGCGATGGTCGAGTTTGCGGCAGATTATGCACAGGTTCAGAAGACTCTTTTGGAAGATTTCAAGGTTCCGTATGGTCTGATAGATGAGAGCGGAAGAATTATATGGCTTAACAATGAGTTTAAAAAGCTTCTTGGCAAAGAGAATGTGTATAGAAAGAATATAACATCAGTATTTCAGGATATTGATAATAAGATTTTCGATACGGATGATGAGGAGTTCTCAGCGGATATAGTATATGATGAGCGCTGTTACAAGGTTGATTTTAAGAAGCTTGCGATAAATTCGCTTATGGAGGATAATTCTCTTTTGAGCGTCAAGGATGTCCCGGCTCTTATGGCAGTGTATCTTTTTGATGACACAGAGGAGAAAAGATACCTTCAGCGTATGCATGACGAGAGGATAGTTGTCGGACTTATATATATAGATAACTATGATGAAGCTCTTGAGAGCATAGATGAGCTTAGACGTTCCCTGCTTGCCGGATTAGTCGAAAGAAAGATAAGCAAGTATATAACAAACGGCAGCGGTATTGTAAAAAAGTTAGAAAAAGACAAGTATCTGCTTGTGTTTAATTACAAGTATCTTGAGACATTAAGAGAAGATAAATTTTCAATTCTTGAGGATGTAAGAACCACAGATATAGGAAATGCAATGGCTGTTACGTTAAGTATCGGTATTGCAGCGGGATATGATACGTTTAATAAGAATTATGACATGGCAAGAGCGGCGATTGACCTCGCGTTAGGCCGCGGCGGTGATCAGACGGTTGTCAAGGAAGGCGACCAGACTACTTTCTTTGGAGGAAAGAGTACTACTGTCGAGAAGAATACAAGAGTTAAGGCAAGAGTTAAGGCTCATGCTCTCAGAGAGCTTATAGAAGTTGCAGACAATGTAATAATAATGGGACACAGAATAAGCGATGCGGATGCGCTTGGTGCGGCTGTAGGAATATACAGAGCATCTAAGGCGCTTAACAAGCACGCCAATATTGTCCTGAATGATGTTAACAGGTCTTTACGTCCTACTGTTGAGACTTTTATGGGAGTACCTGAGTACGAGGAAGATTTATTCGTAAAAAACAGCGATGTGATGCAATATGTTTCTGACAATACTCTGCTTGTAGTTGTGGATGTCAATCGTCCGGGCTATACAGAATGTCCTGAGCTTATAGATAAATGCAGGACGATAGTTGTGCTTGACCATCACAGACAGAGTGGAGATACAATTGACCATGCAGTGCTTTCATATATAGAGCCATATGCATCGTCTACATGTGAGATGGTGGCAGAGATTCTTCAGTATATAGGCGATAATGTGAAGCTTAAATCAGCAGAGGCAAATGCAATATATGCCGGTATCATAGTAGATACTAACAACTTTACCAATAAGGCAGGTGTCAGAACCTTTGAGGCGGCTGCATTTATACGAAGAAGCGGAGCTGATATAGTTAAGGTGCGTAAGCTCTTAAGAGATGATATGAACGAATACAAGGCGCGTGCGGAAGCTGTGCGCCATGCGGAGGTATATCGTGACAGCTTTGCACTTGCAGTATGTCCAAGCGCGAACCTAGAGAGCCCTACGATTGTAGGAGCACAGGCGGCGAATGAACTGCTCAATATCAACGGAGTTAAGGCTTCAATAGTATTTACTTATTTTAATAATGAAGTATATCTAAGCGCAAGGTCGATAGATGAGGTGAATGTACAGCTCATCATGGAGAAGCTCGGCGGCGGCGGTCATATGACAATAGCAGGAGCGCAGCTTAAGGATATCAGCATCGAGGATGCGATAGAGCTTGTCAAAAAGACCTTAGACAGCATGATAGAGGAAGGAGAAATATAATGGAGATTATTTTATTACAGGATGTAAAAGCACTTGGCAAAAAAGGACAGAAGGTTAATGTGAGCGAGGGATATGCCCGCAACTTTATCCTTCCTAAGAGGCTTGGCATAGAAGTAAATGCGAAAAATATGAACGATTTAAAGCTGCAGAAGGCACATCAGGATAAGCTTGCTGCACAGGCGCTTGCAGACGCACAGACGCTTGCTAAGGAGATTGAAGATAAGATGGTTGTTGTCAAGCTTAAGTCCGGCAAGGATGGAAGAGTGTTCGGCTCTGTATCCACCAAGGAGATTGCTGAGGAATTAAAGGCACAGCACAATATCGACATTGACAAGAAGAAGATGGTATTAAATGATGCTATCAAGGCACTTGGCAATTATGAGGTTGTATGCAAGCTTCACAAGGATGTAACTGCTAAGCTTGTTGTAAAGGTTATAGAGGGTTAGGACAGGTAAGACGATGGATGATACGTTAATAAGGCGTGTTATGCCTAGCAGTGCGGAGACAGAGCAGGCTGTTATAGGCTCTATTCTGATGGACAAGGATGAGATGATGAATGTTGCAGACATACTTGTACCGGATGATTTTTACCAGAGCGAGTACAGGATGATATATCAGGCTATGGTGCAGATTAATTCTGAGGGCAGGCCTGTAGACCTTGTGACTGTGCATGAACAGCTCAAGTCGATGAATGTTCCGCCTGAGGTGAGCAGTCTTGATTTTATGATAGAAGTGGTAAATTCTGTCGCAACATCGGCAAATGCCAAGCATTATGCCAAGATAGTTAAAGAGAAATCTCTCCTCAGAAAAGTTATAAAGGTGAATGAGACTATCATGGAGGAATGCTATGCCGGTCATGAAAGCGCAGATGCTATCTTAGAGGAGACGGAAAAACAGCTTTTTAAGCTCTTACAATCAAGAGGAGCAGAAGATATAACGCCGATTAAGGATGTTGTAATGGAGGCAATCAACCGCATTGAGGCAGCTTCTAAGCAGAGCGGAAGCGTGACAGGTGTTCCTACAGGCTTCACGGACCTTGATTACAGAACAGCCGGGCTTCAGCCATCGGATATGATTCTGATTGCGGCACGTCCTTCAATGGGTAAGACTGCGTTTGCGCTTAACCTCGCAGCACATGCTGCATGCAAGAAGCATATAACAACGGCTATATTCAGTCTGGAAATGTCAAAAGTCCAGCTTGTGAACCGTTTCCTGTCTATGGAGTCGTCTGTAAGTGCGCAGAATTTAAGAACAGGTAATCTCTCTGAGACAGAGTGGGAGAAGCTTGTTGAAGGAGCTTCAATCATCGGTAATTCAGGGCTTGTAATCGATGATACACCGGGTATTTCCATTTCTGACCTGCGTTCTAAATGTCGTAAGATTAAGCTAGAGCATGATGACCTTGGTCTTATCATAATCGATTATATTCAGCTTATGACCAGCAATACGAGGTCTGAGTCAAGACAGCAGGAGGTCTCGGAGATATCGCGTTCATTAAAGGCGCTTGCAAGAGAGCTGAATGTTCCGGTGGTTGCACTTTCACAGCTTAGCCGAGCTGTTGAGCAGAGACCTGACCACAGACCGATGCTGTCGGATTTGAGAGAGTCGGGAGCCATCGAGCAGGATGCCGATGTTGTTATGTTTCTTTACAGAGACGAGTATTACAAGAAGGATACGGATAAGCCGGGTGTTGCGGAGGTAATTATTGCCAAGCAGAGAAACGGTCCTGTAGGTACAGTCGAGCTTGCATGGATTGGAGACAGACAGCGCTTTGCAAATCTTGAGAGAAGTTAGCAAAATTTGTCGATTAGTTGACACAAAAAAGATATTTATAACATGTTATTATATAGACCGGATAGAGGAAAGCTTTATCCGGTCTTACTTTTTGCAGGGGAGTTGTTTCTTAGATGGATGAAAAACGGTACATAATATCTGAAGCGGCTGAACGTACCGGAATTGAAGCACATGTGCTTCGGTACTGGGAGGATGAGCTTGATTTGGATATTCCAAGAAACGAGATGGGGCACAGGTATTACACGGAGAGTCAGATTCAGCTGTTTAAGCAGATTAAGGAGCTTAAGGAGAGCGGGTTTCAGCTAAAGGCAGTCAAGGCAGTGCTTGACGGAGATATGCATGGGCAGACGGCAGCGACACATGTTGAGAATGATGTGCAGGCAGTGCAGGGGGAGGCACAAGGGGAGAATGCCGATACATCGGATATAGTAACACAGTCGTCTGATGAGCTTGAGATGAAACGCTCAGAGGATAAGCTTGCACAGTTTGAACAGATTATCGGAGACATAGTGACTCGTTCGCTGTTGGCTAATAACGGAGTGCTGGGGGAGAGCGTATCCGCTATTGTCACAGAGCGTGTGAGCGATAAAGTAATCAAGGAGATGGATTACATGATGCGTATCCGTGAGGAAGCGGAGGATGACCGCTTTCGAAGACTTGATGAGACAATTCGTGGAGTTCAAAAGAGCAACAAAGAAGCTGCTGCGTATCGTGAGCGCAGCGGCAAAGCCAAAAAGCATCACAGTATTTTTAAGAAAAAAAGTTAAGTACACAAGCTGTGAGCAGAATTTGGCAAAGGCCCGGAAGGGCAAAAGTATGAGGGTGGTAGTTTATAAGATAAAAGAGTTCAACCCATTACCTAAGCTAAGGGTAATGGGTTGAACTCTTTTGTTCGCAAATAATTATTTCTCTGTGATAGCACCTACAGGGCAAGTAGCTTCACAAGCGCCACACTGTACACATACATCTGTGTTAATCTCCATATGCTCATTTCCCTCAGAGATAGCACCTACAGGGCATCCGGCAGCACAAGCGCCACAGCTAACACAAGCATCACCTACAACGTACATAATTTCCTCCTATCTGAAGTGAGTACACTTCTATTTATTGCTTTGAATTGTTATTTGTATTATTCAGAGAAGCTCTGGCTTCTTTGATACCTTTGATTATAACAGATTTTGCCTTGATAACCTGCTCTTTAGTCTCAGCAGGGACACCTTTTAATGGATAGTCTATGCCAAGACTCTCATATTTGACAACACCCATCGTATGATAAGGCAATACATCAAGTGCCTTGATATTCTTGAGCTTTCCAAGGAAAAGTCCAAGCTGATACAGATACTTCTCATTGTCAGTTATGCCCGGTACAACAACATGACGTATCCATGTAGGTATACCTTTATCGCTCAGATACTGAGCATATGCAAGTATGCCATCGTTAGGCTGACTGCAAAGCTTTAAGTGCTCTTCAGGGTCGATATGCTTGATGTCAAGCATTACAAGATCTGTGTACTGCATAAGTACATCCATCTTATCGACAATAGTCTTATTGTCAGGCTTAAATACAATGCCGGATGTATCAATGCAGGTGTGTATACCCTGTGCCTTTGCTTTCATAAATAACTCTGTAAGGAAGTCTATCTGCAGGAGCGGTTCTCCACCCGTAACGGTAAGACCTCCGTTCTTGTAAAAGGACTTATTATCCTCATACTTCTGTAAAATCTCGTCTACAGAAATCTCTGTCCCACCGGTTGTAGCCCATGTATCGGGATTATGACAATATAGACAACGCATTGGGCAACCCTGTACGAACACCACAAAACGGATTCCAGGTCCATCGACGGTGCCAAAGGTTTCTAAGGAATGTATTCTCCCGTTCATATTAATCCTTGTTCCTCCATGTCAAAAAATAATACCAAATGAAACATAAAAATACAATAGAAATCTCTTTTGGTACTATAAAAGTATATCACTATTTATACCAAAATAAAAGTGAAAAAAGTATAAATACTATGTGTAAAAAACAGGCAGGCACAAGAAGTGTCTGCCTGTAATAATGGTACGTAATATAAATTACATAGCCTGATGGAATGTACGGTTTATAACATCATCCTGCTGAGCCTTTGTGAGCTTGATGAAGTTAACAGCGTATCCTGATACACGGATTGTGAGCTGTGGGTACTTCTCAGGATGAGCCTGAGCGTCAAGTAATGTATCTCTGTTAAGAACATTAACATTGAGATGATGTCCGCCCTTAGCTACATATCCATCTAACATTGATGCAAGGTTGTCAATCTGGTTCTGACTAATTTCTGCCATTGTATTAAATCCTCCTTGTTTTCCGAAGGAAAATCCGAGCCTCATGGCGAGGAGAGGATTTGTCCTCCTTGTTTTCTTCTTATTCATTTTCGTCTCCGTCGAGCCCGACATGAAGTGTCGGGACGCTGCATGCCATCTGGCCATTGCAGGCGAGACTGTTGTTGGTCTGTACTGTCTTTTCGGCTGCGGAAACAGTGTTGTCAACAACTACGTTGACGTGTCCGCCATCGGCAGCCATGAGATTATCTAACATTGATACAATGTCGTCCACTTTAGAGTTGTCCATGATAACCTCCTGTAGAATGACCGCAGAACCCGGACTGTAATGATAGGAGACAGTCCGGAAACTGTGGGTTAATAATTTTACTTACTTGTTAAGGTCTATGTCAAGATATCCTGCGAACACATGTATTCGCAATTACTTGTTAAGGTCTATGTCAAGATCTCCTGCGAATACTTGGTCTTCCTTACCAAGAGCACCTGGAACGATAGTAAATGTGTTAGAAATACCATCCTGTGCATCCTTGAATGGAAGCTTAGCAACTGATGAAAGGGAAGCTACAGCACCGTTCTTATCACGTCCGTGCATTGGGTTAGCACCAGGAGCGAATGGAACACCAGCCTTACGTCCATCAGGTGTAGAACCTGTAGCGTTACCATAAGTAACGTTAGATGTGATTGTAAGGATAGATGTTGTAGGAACACCGTTTCTGTATGTGTAGTGAGAACGAACCATAGCCATGAACTTCTCAACTATCTCAACTGCAATCTTATCAACTCTGTCATCGTTGTTACCATACTTAGGGAACTCGCCCTCAACCTCGAAATCAGTAGCTACGTTCTTAGCAACACCGATTGTCTTGATAACAGACTTAGCTGTCTGAGGATCCTTAACCTTCTTGGTAATCTCAACATCAGTTCTGATAACCTTAACCTTAGCGTACTTGATTGCTGATAAGGAGTCAGCTACAACTGAAAGACCAGCGATACCTGTTGCGAAGTATCTCTTAACCTCTCTGTCATGAAGAGCCATCTGAAGTCTCTCATAGCAGTACTTATCATGCATATAGTGAATTACGTTAAGAGTGTTAACATAAACATCAGCTAACCACTCCATCATATCTGTGTACTTAGCCATTACATCATCGTAATCAAGGTACTCGCCCTCAACAGGTCTGTACTTAGGACCAACCTGAACACCAGTCTTCTCATCAACGCCACCGTTGATAGCGTAGAGGAGACACTTAGCAAGGTTAGCTCTTGCTCCGAAGAACTGCATTTCCTTACCAACTCTCATTGAAGATACGCAGCAAGCGATAGCATAGTCATCACCATGAGTTACTCTCATGAGGTCATCGTTCTCGTACTGAACTGAAGATGACATGATAGATGTCTTAGCACAGAACTTCTTCCATCCCTCTGGAAGTCTTGTTGACCAGAGAACTGTCATGTTAGGCTCTGGAGCTGTACCAAGGTTGCTTAATGTGTGGAGGTAACGGAAGCACATCTTTGTTACAAGTGTACGTCCATCAACACCCATACCACCGAGGGACTCTGTTACCCAAGTAGGGTCACCAGCGAAGAGAGCGTTGTACTCAGGTGTACGAGCGAACTTAACAAGTCTTAACTTCATGATGAAGTGATCAACGAACTCCTGAATCTCTTCCTCTGTAAATGTACCGTTAGCTAAGTCTCTCTGAGCGTAGCAGTCAAGGAATGTAGATGTACGTCCAAGAGACATGGCAGCACCGTTCTGCTCCTTAACAGCAGCAAGATAACCAAAGTAAGTAGCCTGAATAGCTTCCTGTACGTTAGTAGCAGGGTTAGAAATATCACAGCCGTAAATCTCACCTAACTTCTTTAACTCCTTAAGAGCTCTGATCTGCTCTGAAAGCTCCTCTCTGTCACGGATAACATCAGGAGTCATAACCTTAGAAGTTGTAGCCTTCTGATACTCCTTATCCTTGATAAGGAAATCTACACCGTAAAGAGCAACTCTTCTGTAGTCGCCGATGATACGTCCACGGCCATAAGCATCAGGAAGACCTGTGATGATATGGTTAGAACGGCAAACTCTCATCTCAGGAGTATAAGCATCAAATACACCTGCGTTGTGTGTCTTTCTGTGAATTGTGAAGAACTCCTCAATCTCAGGGTCAATCTGGTAACCATTAGTTACAAGAGCAGCCTTAGCCATGTTGATACCACCGTATGGCTGAAGTGATCTCTTGAAAGGCTTGTCTGTCTGGAAACCGACAATCTTCTCTAAGTCCTTGTTAAGGTAGCCTGCTGCATGGGATGTGATTGTTGAAGGAACCTTAGTATCCATATCAAGGACGCCGCCCTTCTCACGCTCCTGCTTTGAAAGCTCCATAACCTGTGCCCAAAGAGTCTTAGTTGCCTCTGTAGGACCGCAAAGGAAAGCATCATCTCCTTCATAAGGTGTGTAGTTTCTCTGGATGAAGTCTCTGACATCAACCTGCTCTTCCCACTTACCGCCTACGAAACCTGTCCATTCTGATCTCATAATGAAAAAAACCTCCTATTATAGTAAAGTGTTTTATATGTGTTATCCGCTGTCTGTAGATTAGACCGGATGTACCGTCCCAACCAAGCGGATTATACACTTTTTTATAGCTGTATTATACAATGCACATTGTATACACGTCAAGGGTTTAAGAATAAAATTCACGGATTGTACACAAAAATGTACATAAAAAAATTTATTAAAAGCCTTATAAATAAGGCAATTTAACGCTTTAATACTGTCAAGTACAAAGCGGGAGAAGTGTTGACTGCAGACGTTTATAATCTCTATGACATAGGTATAAAAATATGTTGTATATAATAGCGATATGTAATATGATTGTTCTATAAGATATGGCATATTGCTTTAGATAAGACGAGGACAAGGATATGGAGTTAGGTATAGAACATATTATAAAATTGATTGATAGCAGAAGAACTTTTTTAGGTATAAGTAAAAAGAAATTGGTTAAGGGTATATGCACTGTTGACATGATGTCTAAAATAATAAATGGACAGGACAGGAAACTGCATAAATTAGAAATAGATGCCCTGCTGCAGCGCATTGGATATAACGCAAAGAATTGTAACTGTTTGTTAGACATTGATGAATATAAGGCTTTTACTGCAAGGGAACATATTCGTGAACAGATAGAAAAATGTTATAAAGATAAAAATAATTATCAACATACTAAGAAAATGATTACGGAATATAAAAATACCTGTAAAAGTAATGCGGAGCTTCAGGCGGCGGAATATTTTGATATACAGCTTATGTGTATATCGGCGGAAAATAATTTGGTACAGAAAAAGAAGTGCATGGATGCAATAAAATTGACAATAGATGATTTTTGTATGGATAATTTGCAGGAATATTTGTATAGCGAAATTGAAATTCTGATTGTTACAAGATTATTGCGTATAGCTGCTGATATAGGTGACAGGGATGTTGCACTTATAGGATATGAAAAGCTTTTAAGACTTTTGGGTCAGGACACATACTCTAATAATGAGTCAATGAAGTTTTTTGCCGGAATAATATATGATGCTTTATTAATATATATGGAAAGACAGCAGTATGAAAAGGTATCTGCTTTATGTCGGTATGCAATAGAAAAAATGCCAAGGGAAAATAAATTCAGATATCTTCCTGAAATATATAATATGAAAGCACAGGCTGATGCGAGAACAATTGTCTCCCAAAAGGGTTATGATGAAGCTTTGTTTCAGTTGTTATATGAGCAGAGTGCAGAATATAAGATATATCAGGATTTGCGTTACATACCGGATAAATATCAAGATGAATATTATAATGACATTAAATGTCCTATGTATCGTGAATACAGGATTGTATTCGTTGGCGACATAATAAGGCAGAGAAGAATGCTGTGTGGAATGACCCAGAGTGAGCTTGCATATTATATAAACAGTGACATTAAGGAAGGAGCGGATGAGATATGTAGTGAGAAAACGCTTTCAAGGCTGGAAAATGGAAAAACAGTAACATCGTGGAAAGTAACAAGAAAATTGTTGGAGAGATTAAAACTTCCTCCAGAGAGATATTTTTTTGATTATGTGGCAGATGATTATAGTATTCTTGAAGAGATAAGTGATATAGAAAGGTGTATATCAGCTAAGAAATATGAGGGGCTGCTTGAACGTTGTGAAGATGTCAGGAAGAAAAATCCATTGCATTATTACCCATATAACTGTCAGGTTATTGAGAAAATAGAGTATAAAATAAAACGAATTAATAATATAATATCAGGTGATGATGCATCGAGAGTGCTTACTAGAATGCTTGAGAGGACAATACCGGAAGGATATCTTACTGATGATTCGAGTATATACATGTTTATGGGTGAGCAGCACATCCTTGTAAATATTGTGCAGAATATTAGGATAACACAAGGAGAAAATGCATGTCTTAAATTGTTGGAAAAGATGATAAGAGGCTATAAAGATACCTGTATTAATGAAGATGTCTGTACACCTTATATAGTTAATTTAAAACGGGCATATGAAAGCTATACTGCCAATACAGGAAACCTTGAATTAGCTTGTTTACTAGGTTATGAAGTACTTAGAGAGGCTATAAAACACAATATGCTGGGAGTACTGTCTCCGTGCCTGTATGATACTGCCTGGAATAGGGCAGAGGCGAATATAAAGGATGACGAATTGAGAAAAATGTTAAAGTGCGTGCATACAACCTCGATAATACGCTGCAACCAATTCTTGAGGGAACTTTCGGAAGAATTATATAAGGATGTAATAGGAGATAAAATTCAATGAAATTAACTATACAGAAACTTTTATAGGAAAAAAATTAATAAGTCATACTTGCTTGTAAGTATGATTTATTAATTTTTTGCTTGATAATGTTGGGTTCTGAACAGCTGCAAATAAAAATTAATTATATTGTTTCAGTATTATCGTCTATACCACCAAACACTGTATTTTCTATATTAGAATAAATAGATATTTGATTAAATATGTTGATATCAATGCATAGTGTGGTAACAATAAGCAGCCGAGATAATAAGATTTTTTTATTTTTTTTCATTTGAACACCTCAATAAAAAATTCTTAATATAATATAGATTGGTTTCAAGTAAAATAACACCCCAGATTTGTCTAACTTTTCTATAGAAAAATTAGACAAATCTGGGGTGTTATTTTATAAAATTATTATTTATTATATGGACAAAATTGTTAAGGAGAAAATAATATGTATAAAAAATCAATATATAATATATGTATAGGTAATGTGAGTGATAACAAGTTATATTATAATTCTTTTACAGGTTCGATATCTTTATTTGATAATAAGAGTTTGAATTTTTTGGAAAACATATCATTATATGATGAAGATAATTCTAACGAAGAAGATAAACAATTAAAAAATTTAATGTATGAAAATGGATTTATTGTTAATGAAGAATTTGATGAGTTAAATTGGATTATATTAAATAACAAAAGTATTCGATATGATATTCATCCTACTAAAATCAGATTAACAGTGGCTCCGACAATGTTATGTAATTATAATTGCTATTATTGTTATGAATCTAGAGTTGATAGGTCACCGAAAATGTCCAATGAAGTTATTGATGATTTGCTTAATTATATAGAAAAACAAATCACTGATGAATTAAAGGAATTATGTATATCTTGGTATGGTGGAGAACCATTATTGGCGATTGATGTGATAAAAAAGATATCAATACATTTAATAACTTTATGTAATCAAAAGGGTATTAAATATAAATCGGATATATTAACAAATGGATATTTATTAGATTATAATACAGCAGTAATGTTACATGATGAATGCAATATTACAAGTGTTCAAATTCCTATGGACGGTATGGCACAAACTTATTCAGAACGTAAGGGTGTTTCAAAAGAAACGTTTGACAAGGTGATTAATAACATTTGTGAAATTTGCGATATAATGAAGATTCATATAAGAATGAATGTTGATAATAATAACAAACAAGAGATTTATGAATTAGCTAGAATGCTTTTAATAGATTGTAATTTAAAGGGTAAAATACGTATTTATTTAGCTCCTGTAAAAAATTATTCAAATGTTTGCAATTTTATTGATTCAGGATGTTTTTCGGATATTCAATTTTTAAATTTTAAATTGTTATTTTCTGAATTTTTAAAGGACTTAGACGAAAAGGTAAGCATTTTAACATCAATTCGTATGCCTAGTTTTATTTCATGTGGATTAAGTCGTGTTCAAAATTTAATTATAGATTCGGATGGCATATTTTATAGATGTGCTCATTTAATTGGACATAAGGAACATGCAATAGGAAATGTAAAGATAGGACAAGTATTCAACGATGCTAATATGAAATTCTTAAATATGGAAATACAGAGTAAATGTAAAATGTGTAATATGTTACCAGTTTGCATGGGGGGATGTTATTTTGAACGTTTGTTAAATAATGATGATTCTGTTTGCAGAGATCATATTGAAAGAATAAAACATGATATTATGTTGGCATTGGACTATATACAGGAATAAAAACAAATATAGATTAGTAATATTACAATAATTAAAATTGTAAATTATTAATAAACATTAAAACTTGAAAGGAGTGAGACTATGAAAGTATTAAGAAAGGGAAACAATTCTAATAGAGGTATTCAGAATTGGACGGCTGCATTTACCGAGGCTGGATTCGATCAAGGCGGGTGCTGCTGTTTTGATGACAAATGTTAATATTTGAGCGGATTTTTCCCAAAGCCAATATAAACTATATTTGGCTTTGGGAAAATAATTATATTGACTATGTAAAATAATATGAAGATTTTATATAATAAAATCGTAGTGTTACTAATTTGTGGCAACATGAAGATTTATCAGGAGAATAACATTGAAACCATCAAACAGCAAGCATGTAAGTCCTGCCCTTCGGAGCAATAAATATGGTGTGATAGATAATATAAGGTATGTACTGCGCCATCTTATGAGAATAGAGCCAATAAGTGCATTGCTTATTCCGGTTGGAGTATTAGCCAATGCCACAAAAAAATATTTATGGAGTTTTATCTCCAAACTGGTGATAGATTTTATAGTTTTAGAATATACGGATATACAGTATTTGTCGCTTATTATGATATTTGTTGCTGTTGAGGTCGTAGCTGCCGTTTCGGACACCTTTTTTTCCAATCAGATGTTCTGGAGATACACGCATGCCAGGTTTGAGATGGTGAATGAGAAGAATAAGAAGATTATGAGCATGCCATACAGCATGGTTCAGGATCCTGATATTATGGACTCGTATCAGAGAGCAGATAATGCCTGCTGTAATGATAGTGACGGAATACAGGGAATGATGCGGACAACGGTGAATTTTTTTATCTATATGGCGGCAGCGGCTGTCGGCATAATTATACTTGGCTCATTTAACGTATATATAATGTTCATTCTGATATGTGCAGCAATAATGAATTTTGTTATAAAAAATAATATTGACAAATATACAAAAATTCATGTGTCGGATGCACTGGCAACGTGGCGAAGAAAGCATACGTATATGCAGAACACGACAATGGATTTGAAGGCAGCCAAAGAAATCCGTTTGTATGATATGAATTTTTTTATGATAAAGAAATATAGTGAGATTAATAAAGAACGATATGAGGCTCAAAAGAAAAAAGAAAGATTAAGCTTTGCGGCGGATGCAGGCTACAATGTCATCTGGGCTTTCTGTCAGATTATTTTGTACGGATGGATTATTTACAGTGCGGTAAATCGGAAAATTACTGTCGGAAACCTGACATTGTACCTCACATCAATGACTACATTATTTAATGGTATTATCAGACTGTTGGATATAGTCAATAAGCTGTTTTCACAGAGTCGTGAGGTTGAAGATTACAGAAAATTTATTGATATTGAGATTGAAGAGGATACTTCTGGGATGGTTAAGACAGAGGTTCCGGAATTTGATGAATATAATTTTACTTTCCGTAACGTGTCGTTTAAATATCCTAAATCGGATAATTATGTACTTTGTAATCTGAACCTTACTGTTTCGTCCGGAGAAAAATTAGCTGTTGTCGGTCTTAACGGAGCAGGAAAATCAACAATGATAAAATTGCTGCTAGGTCTTTACGAGCCGACACAGGGAGTAATACTTTTAAACGGAGTGGACATAAAAAAATATGACAGGATAAGCTATTACAATATATTCGCACCGGTTTTTCAGGAAATTCCCATCTTCGCATTTCCGTTAATTGAAAATGTATCAATGAATACACTGGATAACACGGATATAAAAAGAGCTGAGTATGCGGTTGGGCTTTCGGGACTTTCGAACAAGGCAGGCAGTCTGAAAAAAGGAATATTTACCGAACTGTTGAAGGTTATAAGCGATGACGGGGTTGAGCTTTCGGGTGGAGAAAATCAGAAATTAGGACTTGCAAGAGCCGTATATAAAAATGCTCCGGTTATTGTGCTTGATGAGCCGACAGCATCGATGGATGCGCTTGCGGAGAGCAGATTCTACAGGAATTTTGACAAAATGATGGGTGGAAAAACGGCAATTTATATAAGCCATAGATTAAGTGCAGCAAGGTTTTGTTCTAAGATTGCATTGTTTGACAATGGAAAGCTGGCAGAGTACGGAACACACGAAAGCCTCATGGCTGCTGGCGGCATGTATTCGGATATGTTTAAAATTCAGGCGCAGTATTATCATGAGGAGGCAGATTTAAGTGAGTGAGACCAAAAAGACAATACTTTTTATGATGAGGACTGTGTGGAAAAATAAGCCTGTAGTTTTTTTAATTTATCTGCTCATGCTGATAAATACTGTGCTGTCTAAGGTGTTGATTATATTTTTTCCAAAAATATTTATTGATGACATGATTGTTATACTGTCAGAATCGGCAAAAGGCAAAAGTCTATACCGGATAATTTTTTACAGTGGAGCTTTTATCTTTTCTGTTTTTGTAACAAATACGATTAACAGCATGTGTAAATGCAGAAAAAATGTATATAAGGAATGGTTTGATGAGCATTTTGAGATTATGCTGGCAAAACAGGTTATGCAGATGGAATATCAGGATATTGAGAAGGCTAAGATGCAGAACTGGTTAGCAAAAGCAAGGGACGGTATTTCATGGTACAGCGGTGGAGCAATAGGCATACTTGATGCCATATATAATATGGCAGATAATATATTTATATTGGGAACAGTTTCCTTTGTCATCATATTTTCCTGTCCGGCACTTGTTCCGGTACAGCTTATATCCATTGCATTGATTTTGTTTTTCAATTCAAGGATTAATGGCTTGAAGTTTGAAGCATTTAAGCATCTGTCATCGTTAAATCGAATATGCCAATATATTTTTTATCAATTATCGGATGTAAAATACGGAAAAGAAATAAGGCTGTATGACAGTGCTCACATGATGGAAGAAAAGTCCATACAATATGAGGACAAGATTATAAATGACTGGCAAAGGCTTGGAGATAAGCAGTTTAAAAATGGTGTGGTGATAGATATTATCAATACTCTGCGCGATGGTGTTACATATTTTTATATAGGATATCTTGCGCTGAAAAGGATAATCACAGTCGGCGATTTTTCAATGCTGACCGCCTCTGCGACAACGCTTTACCAGAGCTTATCGGGCATGGCTTCGGGAATGCAGGAGATAACAAAAAAGTGCAGCTATGCATACTGGTTTATATGGTTTTTAGAAAATTCAAAAAATGTTGAAGAAGACAGTAACGGCGTAAAAGCGGTGAGTGACGGAGCGCATGAAATAGAGTTTAGGCATGTAGGTTTTCATTATCCTGAGTCTGATGACTATGTGCTTCGGGATGTCAATATTGTTATCAGGCAGGGAGAAAGCTTATCCATAGTGGGAGCTAACGGTGCAGGCAAGACAACATTCATAAAGCTTTTGTGCAGATTGTATGATGTGAGTGAAGGCTGCATTCTTCTTGATGGACAGGATATCAGGGAATATTCGATAGATGAATACCGGGCATTGCTGGCAGTGATATTTCAGGATTTCGAGCTGTTTTCGTTCAGTATTAAGGATAACATTACGGCAGGAAGTGATGCAGACGGGGCAGAGATAGCTGACGTATTGGGGCGGGTCGGACTGTATGAGGACGTAAAAAAGCTGCGTTATGGAGTAAATACCTGCCTGCATAAGGATTTTGATAATTATGGCACAGAACTGTCAGGAGGGCAGAGACAAAAGCTCGCTGTATGCCGCGCATTGTACAAAAAAACGTCTATTATTATATTGGATGAGCCTGCATCGGCACTTGACCCATATGCCGAATATGAATTGTACCGTGATTTTGATATGTTGGCTGACGGAAAAACAGTTATCTATATATCGCATCGTATGTCGAGCTGCCGTCTGGCAGATAACATTGCAGTATTGTCCGATGGCACGATAAAGGAGTACGGAAAGCATGAACAGCTGCTAAGCATCGAGAATGGATTATATGCACAGATGTACAGTACGCAGATGGCTTATTATGAATAGCTGCATAGGCATACAGTCTTTACAACACAAAAGTGGTGTGATACAATAATATGTGGTTATAATAATATTATATCTTATATATAAGGAGGAAATTACAATGGCACAGATTAGCAAGGATATGAGAATTATCGACATAATCAATGTTGATTACGATATAGTTCCTATTTTACTTAATGAAGGAATGCACTGCATCGGCTGCCCTTCAGCACAGGGTGAGTCTTTAGAGGAAGCTGCTATTGTTCACGGTCTTGACCCGGATGCAATCACAGCTAAGATTAACGAGTTCCTTGCAGCAAAGTAATTTAAATTCAAAATCGGAACCCCATTCACTCAATGCTAAGGCAGTTAAAGTGAATGGGGTTTTTGCATATCCGGAAATATTAAGTTAGCGCTAAAACTGCATATTAAGTCTTGGCAGATTATCTGTAACTGTCCGGAGCAGACTTAAAACCGGCAGACTATTTATAACTGTGCGAGAACCTTGATGGCATCATTGCGGATAATAACCTCATCATGCTCGTTAAGATATGCGAGTGTCGCATATGAAAGCTTCTCTCTTATGCCGTACTCAGAGAGAATATTGTTGACTCCGGTAAATTCATCCATGCTCATGCTGTCGCTGCGGATAAAGAGATAGTAGCGCAGATTGACAGGGTTCTTGTAGAGAATGCTGCTTCCCAAAAAACGGCTGTCAACAGCAAATGCGGCTGCTGATGCCTGATTCAAATCTTTGAAGGAGAACAGTTTCTCAAGAGGAGCAGAGCCTAAGTCAGTCTTATCCTTGCTGTCTGCATCTGAAGCAGAAATCTTATTAACATTATTGTCTATTAAGCTGCTAGAGCCGGAAGTTCTGCCGCCTGCGTTAGCTTTTTTGGCATTTTTATCGGCAGAGCCTGATTTGCTGCCGGATGAATCGGAAGCGTCAATGTCTTTACTATCCTTATTCTTGCCTTTTGCCTTTGACAGGAAGCTGTCTGAGAATGGGATGAAGTCGGCATCCTGATTGAGAGCTTCATTTATTCTGTTAAGCAGTGATGAACCATCATCAATGCCATGCATGTCATCGTCAGAGTCGAGCATGTCCGCATAGTCGTCATCATCATCCGATGGTGCGAACTTGGAAAAGCGCGTATCAAGCTCTTCCGGGTCTTCAACCTTAGTGATGACAAGAACAATGCAGTCAGGTGATACAGGTATGGCTTCTATCATGAGAGGAATATCCTCCGCTTCAAAGCCGCATTCAAAAGATGCCTGTGCAATCATATCTTTAAAAAGGCTCTTAGCCTTCTCGGTTCCATAAGCTAATTCGCTGATTTTAAGCTCTCTTGAGTCTAAGTCAGCACGATTAAGAGTACAACGTATTGAATTTTCACTTAGTCTTTCTATTTTCATGTCAAATCACATCCTTCCTGACCTGCTTATTATACGTCATTTATTATTGTTCTGTAAAGGTTTATTAATATGAAAAAATTATGAATTTTAAACATATGTTTAATAATTCTACAATCAAAGACGGTTGCACATGTTGCTTGTATTTAATAAAATACATATAGGATTTGCTGTTATCCTTGGAGGAGGTATTTACCGTGGCACATAATACTCTATTGGATGGCAAATACTTAATCCTTGATAAGCTCGGGCAGGGAGCTTATGGCGAGGTATTTCTTACAAGACATACAGGACTTGGAGTCTGTAGAGCTGTCAAGCGTATCCGTAAGAGTCAGGATATACATAATACAAGAAGGCATGAGGCAGATGCACTTAAGGCTCTGCGGCATGCATCCTTACCTATAATATATGACATTGATGAGGATGATGTGTATTTCTATATTGTTGAAGAATATATAGAAGGGACATCACTTTCAAGATATGTCAGTGATAGGAAGAGGCTTTCACAGGAAGAGACTTGCAGCATAGTTATGAGTATATGTACTGTTCTTGGTTATATGCAGAAGCAGGCAGGATTATTGCATCTTGATATCAAGCCGGACAATGTTTTAGTCACAGCCGAAGGAATTAAGCTGGTTGACTTTGGGAGCAGCTGCATGGCAGCACAGCCGTTAGAGTGTGTTATGGGAACAGAAGGTTATGCGGCACCGGAGCTTTATCATAGGGCAGTTCCTGAGGAAAGGTGTGACATATACTCAATCGGAATGCTTATGAAATTCATGCTCACAGGGCAGATTTCAGGCAGTATTAATAGTAATATATGTTCAGAAAATCTTGAATTTATCATCAATAAGTGCACCAGTCAGAATCCATCTGAGAGATACGAGGATGCGGACAGACTGTTTCTTGCACTAGAACAATCACACACATTATCAGATAAGATAACAGCGAATCCTGTAATTATTGTAATTGCAGGAAGTGGGCACAGAGTAGGTGCAACACATTTTGCAATTATGCTGGCAGCATACCTAAAATCGAGAGGCTTCAGATGTCTGTTAGAGCTTGCAGCGCATAAGGATAAGAAAACGAATATCCCGATATATGGGGAGATAAGGCATATATGCTGTCATGGTGGTATATACAATGTTGACGGCATAGAGCTTATGCCGGATTATCGAGGCTTTGCAGTTCCTTTAGATGATGAAGGCTACAGCAGATATTCAATCGTAATAAGGGAAATCGGAAGTATGTGGGAATGGGATGGGAGTACCTTGACGGAGTATATTGACAATAGCAGGTCTTTTGTGCTTGTCACAGGACATACGTCAGAGGAGCTTCTTGATTATGAGATGGCGGCAGATTTTCTTAAAAATAAGGGGAAAAAATTTGTCAGCGCAGTAAATTTTGCAGGTGGCAGTGAGTACATGGGAATCATAAAAGAACACTGTATGAAGAATGCTTTAAGAATTCCATATTGTACAGCACCATATTCATTTAAGATGGAGAGAAATGTAATTGAAAAGACAATTATTCCGGAACAGACCAAAAAAGACAGTGGTAGTCGGAATTGCCGGAACGCACAGCGGATGTGGAACAACGCACTTTGCTTTGTGCGCCGCCAATTATCTGTCAAACGTGGCAGGAAATCATGTGATGGTCAGCAGTCATTGTGCCGATGCATTGAAAAATAATATTTTAAAAAGACAGGCAAAGGTTATCCACGATGATGTCGGCAATGACAGTATGATTGTCTATGCGAATATCACGTTTTTGGCGGGAGGGTACGAAGCTTCACAGACAGAGCTTTGCGGGCAGTACGATTATTATATAGTCGATTTTGGGCAGATGGATTGTGTCGGTGAATATGAGCTGCAATACTGCGACAGATTATTTTTGGCAGGGGATTTGAGCTTGTGGAGGTTTGAGGGCTCGATAAAGTCGGCAGAATCTTTAAAAAGAAGATACGCCGGTACAATATGTTTTATGTCAGCCTTTTATTCCGTGGAGGGCATGAAGGCATACAAAAAGGCTGTAAAAGAACAGCCGGTTATAATTCCTATAGATATGGAGCCGTTTGCGATATCTAGAGATACGCTTCTACTTATGGAGAGGTTTTTTGGAGAGGAAGCTTATGGAATAAGCAGCAAAATAAAAAAATAAGCACAATAAAAATAAGTCACAGATATGCCTCATAAGGATAAATAATATATCACACACATTCTGGTAGATGGCATTAGTGTTGGCAGCAAAAAAGTAACTATGTAATTGCAGCATGGAGGCAGGTTATGAAGGGCATAATTAGCGAAGCAGAGAATATGCGCGATGAGATATCTGCATTGTTGTGCAGCGAACTTGAACGCTATACCGAGGAAGGTATAGAAGTCAGGATTGGAGGATATCAGGCTAGTATTAATAAACGGTTAACGGATATGCTTCTCAGGGATGGACCATGTACATACATGCGTTCATACTCATTTGATGAGCTGGGAAGAGTTACGGGAGTTGAGTTTCAGTGCGTGAGACTCGATGAGAAAAAATATTAAAATTTTATAAGGTCCCTCTGGGCTCCGGGTAGCATATTTGCGCCCGGAGCTTTTTTGCCATTATGGGAGGGCGGTGTCAAAACATGCTGATTTAGTGTGTGAGTGTATAACGAGTTATATTTATGCATATCGCTCCGTTGTACGAAGCAAGGTGTTCTAAGGACTCTGATAAGTGTGTTCTATACGTCTGCCACCGATGCCGGCATACATCCTTGTATGCATTGCGTCTAAAGCAGCATCCATGCTGCTTTTGGCTAGGGAATGAACAGAGTCCTAAGAACAACTAAGCTTCTTCCAAAAGTCGGGATATGCATGAATATAATTCGTTATACACAGTTAAGTTTACAGAGCATGTTTTGACACCGGAATTTCTATTCACGGTTAGGTTCATAGAGCATGCTTTCCGGAAAATAACAAGAGAAAAATAAATATAAATGGAAAAGAATCGGTATTGAAAATATATTTAATCAAAAGTATAATTAAATTCAGCGTAGTTATTGAGAATTCATTAGAATAGGGAAAGGTGCTGCGTTATGACGGCATGTATACAGCAGTGCTTTTCATTAGCAGGATGGGATTTCAAACAGTTACGGTTCAATCTTATAAACATCTTAAAATAAGATGCTTTTATAAGACTTAATGTTTTAAATAGGTGATTGCGAAAAGCAAATTCTACGATAAAAAGAGTTATGCAATTATCTAAATGTTGGAAAATAGAGCAGGGAGCAGATAAATGGCTAAAAAGAAACGATATTTGATGGATGAAGATTTTGATGAGAAGGATAGAATTGATGACAATGATATAGATGATTATTATGCTCAGGATAGTCCAGTTAAGAGAAGCAGAAAAAAGAATAACAGGCAGGCGGCGGGAATTATTGCGGCAGTGATAATTGTGTGTGTGCTTGTGGCAGGCGGAATAGGGCTTGTGACTTTGATTGACAAGTACACACCGAACAAGACGAGGATTACGTTTGAGGATTATTATATACAGCGTGGCTTTGCTGTCGGGAATGCTGATGAATGGGAGAACGGCGCACAGGAGGCCTTTGTACTGTTAAACGGTGAGCAGACTGATGCTAAGGCTTATTGCTTTGGTGATGTATGGTATTTTAAGAAGGATTTTATAGACGAGAATCTTAATCATAGATTCTATCTTGATGTTGCAAATGATGAGCTTATATATACAACGCCGACTAAGATTGTGACAATTCCTTTTGAGAGCCAGGCATATTATGTCGGAGATAAGGTTAAGAAGGAACATTATGTTGTTGCGAGAAGAGTAGATGAGGATATTTATATTGCGGCTGATTTCATAAAAGAACGTGCTGATTTTATCTATGAAGTCAGAAACGAACCGTACAGAATGCTTGTGACTACAGAATACGGCACAAGTGAGTATGTTCATATAGCGGATGAAGGTACGGTAAGAACCGGTGCAAGCATCAAGGATGAGATACTTGCGATTGGCGATGCGGGTGCAAGCTGGAGCGTTGCAGGTGAGGACGGAGACTGGACGGAGCTTGTGACGGATGATGATATAAGAGGATACATAAGGACTAAGGAGTTAGGCGAAAAGTATACCGTGACGACATCAAATGATTACCAGGCACCTATGTATACTTCGGTTTCAAGAAAAGATAAGGTCAATATGGTATGGCATGCCGTATATGACATGAATGACAACGATAAGATATATGGACTTTTAGATGCCACGGAAGGTGTGAATGTCGTTTCACCTACATGGTACCAGTTATCTGACAGCACAGGAGGCTTTAATTCCTTTGCACAGCAGGAATATGTCGATTACATACATGAGACTGGGCGGCAGATATGGCCGTTGTGGAGCGATTTTACATCTGTTAGTGCGGAGAATGGCTGGAGTGAGTATGAGCTGTTTGCTGTCACACAGAACAGAAGAGCACTTATAGCTTCGATGATGGATGAAGTTAAGGCATATGGCTATGATGGAATTAATATTGATTTTGAGAAGGTAAGCTCCGATAACGGAATTCATTTTGTGCAGTTTTTAAGAGAGCTGTCCATAGAGTGCAGAAATGCAGGTGTTGTCCTTGCGATTGACAACTATGTTCCGATGCCTCATTCAGCTCACTATGACAGAGCGGAACAGGGAGCCATAGTAGATTATGTGATTGTGATGGGATATGATGAGCACTATGGCGGAGGCAGCGAAGCAGGAAGCGTTGCATCGCTTGACTTTGTAAAAAACGGCATAGTGAATACGCTTGAAAGTGTTCCGGCACAGAAGTTAATAAATGCTCTTCCGTTTTACACCAGAATGTGGGACGAATATGTGGATGAGAACGGACAGCAGGTCTTAAATTCAAAGGCATATACGATGAGAGGCGCTTTTGACAGGGTGGAGGAGCTTGGTCTTGTCACTAACTGGAGCGACAGTGTCGGACAGTATGTTGCAGAGGGAGATGTGGAAGGACACCACTACAGCGTATGGCTTGAAGATGCGAGGTCGATAGAGGAGAAGATGAAGATTGTAGCAGAGTATGACCTTGCAGGTGTGTCTGCATGGAGTCTTGGCGGAGAGTATCCGCAGGTGTGGGAAGTAATCACACGCTATAACAAGTAGAATTGATAAGTCCGGCAGAGGGTAACTTTGCAATGCAATGACGGAATATTTTGTAACCCCGCGCATAGAATAGATATAAGTATTCTATGTGCGGGTTTTTTTTATGAAAAAAGATGTACTTTCTCTTGCAATGGGACTTATTATGATTTTTTCACTCTGGCTGCTTATGAGGCATTTTTTAAAGCCTATGGATGACTTGGCAGTGGATGCACAGGCAGGGGCGCAGGAGGCACTTAACGGTGAGTCTGGCACGCAGCAACCTGATACGGATGTGTATACGATTGTGATTGATCCGGGACATGGAGGTGTTGATCCGGGTATGCTCGGCGTTAACAACACAGTAGAAAAGGAACTCAATCTTGCAGTGTCATACATGTTAAAGGAGGAGCTTGAAAATCAGGGAATGACTGTGGTTCTTACAAGGACGACAGATGACGGACTCTATCTTGAAACAGACAAAAATAAAAAGATTGCAGACATGAAAAAAAGATGCGAGATAATAACGGAAAGTGATGCACAGATGGTTGTGAGCATACACCAGAACAGCTTCAGTGACAGCAATGTCTGCGGAGCACAGGTGTTTTATTATAAGCATTCCGAGAAAGGAAAGGTGCTTGCGCAGTGTATACAGGAAAGCATGAAGGCAAATGTCGACCCGGCAAATGACAGGAAGATTAAAGCAAATGACAGTTATTATATGCTTATTCATACACCTTGCCCGACTGTCATTGTAGAGTGCGGTTTTATAACCAACTATGAGGAGGCGAAGCTTTTAGTGAGCGAGGAATATCAAAAAAAGGTTGCACAGGCGATAGCATTGGGAATTAAGGACTATATTGACAAAAAATAATTGACCTTTTTTTCCCCAAATGTATTGGAAAAATATTCCTGTTTTGGACATATTTTTTAGAGAACGAGATAAATATTAAAATATAAAATAGCAGAGTATTCTGTCATGGACGGAACTGCGGAAAGGAATGTAATTGGATATTTTATTTGCCGGAAACACGACAGCAGTGTCGGAGGGCTTTTATGATGCCATAGACAAGGAGTACAGATATGTCGTATTAGATAACAAGCTTACGCAGGACAAAATAAAGAAGGATAATATTATTTTTATGAAAAATGGTTCTGACGATGATACGGATAACATTTTTCAGTCGTTTAATTTTGAGGCTGTTGTGTTTTTTTCACAGGTATTAGACGGAGAAAAAAAGATTTTCGATGAACTTGAGAAGCTTGAATACATATTGTATCTATGCAGAAAAAGAAATGTAAGTTCGTTTATGTATATAACAGGAAACAGAAAAGCAAGCGATGAGGAGGACGGTGAAGCGAGCAGAGCAGTACTTTTAAATGCATGTGAGCAGCTGTGCAAAAAGGCTGCCGCAAAAAGTGGTATCAATGTTCAGCTTTTGCGCACACCGTATCTTTATCATACAGTAATAAAGACAAGCCATGCCGGAAGGTGGCTTAACACTGTCATTGAAGGAGAAAAGCTTATCCTGCCGGGTTATGAGGAGACGCAGACGGATTTTATCAGGGAGGATGACCTTGCAGTGCTTCTTAACAGGATGTTTGATGACCCTTGGGAGGAGCCGTATCTTGACACCAATCTGAGCGGAAAAAACCGGATTACATTTTCAGAGCTTGCTAAGCTGCTTGGTGAGCTTGCGATGCCGGTAACAAAAAGCATACAGGTAGAATACAGTGGGAAGGATGAATGTACTCCTACATATAAGGAGGACAGCTGGGCAAGAAAAGAATATGGCTTCATACCGCATGGAAATATAAAAGATGATTTAAAGGATGCTATGGATGGGTATATCAAAAACTCGTCCAAAAAGAAAAAGCATCTGATAAGGAAAATCCTTTCTAACAGACTGCTTCGCGTCACGGTTGAGCAGATAGTCCTGTTTGCGGCTGCTGAGATACTAAACTACATAACGAGAAATAATGTCATGTTTAACTTCTTGGATTTCAGGCTTGTGTACATTGCAATAATAGCCTGTGTCAACGGACTTGCGGCAGGTGCGGCAGCAGCGGTTATTGCCGGTGCAGGTTATATTGCATCTAATACAATGTCAGTGTCATGGCAGGTATTGTTTTTTAATGTCCAGAACTGGCTTCCGTTTGCATGTTATCTCCTGTTAGGCTGTGTGTTAGGCTACAATACCGACAAGGCTTGTGATGATATAAAGAGCAAAACGGATGAGCTTAAGCTTCTAGAAGAGAAGTATGTTTTTTTACATGAGCTGTATATGGAGGTTGCACAGGGAAAGGAGCGCTTTAATAATCAGATAATCGGATATAAGGACAGCTTCGGAAAGATGTACTCTGTTGTAAAGAAGCTTAACACGACACTGCCGGAGATGGTGTTTTATGAAGCGATAGACGTATGTGAGGAGATTCTCGGAAATTCATATGTTGCAATATACAGTATTCATCCTAACAGTTCGTTTGCAAGACTGTATGTATGTTCAAAGCGCTGTATGCAGAGTGCGGAAAAGTCACTGAAAATCACCGATTATCCGAAGCTTTTAGAAAGCCTTCAAAATAATGATACATTTGTCAACAGGCAGGCGTTAAAGAACTATCCGGCTTATGCGACACCTATCCGCAGGGACGGAGTGCTTGTTGGAATGATACTTATAACGGATGCGGATTACAGCCGGATGAATATTGAATTTTCCAATAAGTTCAGAATAATGTCGGATATGATACAGGATTCCCTTGTGCGTGCAATGGAGTTCTATGAGATGAACCAGAGCGGACTAACCGATACAAGAATACTTTCTCCTGAAAAATTTGAAGAGATACTCAAAGTCAAGAATCAGATGAGAAAAAAACAATATCTTGATTATGTAATGTTAAAAATAGCAGCCGGCGATGATAAAGCGAAGCTTAGGGAGCAGAGCATGCGGCTTACGGGTCTTGTCCGTGAAAATGATGTTCTAGGAATCGGTAAGGATGGGAATCTGTATCTTCTCCTGTCGCAGACAGGAAAAAATGATCTGAGCACGGTTGCTAAAAGGCTTGAAGATAAGGGAATAATGTTTGAAGAAGTAAGCGGACAGGAGTGATGGAAGATGACAGTCCAAGTGGCAGCAGTTATATTTTTGGTTATACATCTGACAGTGTGCGTGATGGCTGTTATTATGAAAAAAAGCGGTAAGATAAAGTCAGCACACATGATACTTCCGGCAGTCTTTCTTGTGCCTGTGTGCGGGTGCTTTCTGCTTATTGTCGATGAATGGCAGGTGCGCCATACAGGAAGGAAGATTAAAGATGTGGAGGATTATGCCGATGTGGCGGAGGATGAGCTGTGGCACAGGGAGATTATAACTCAGAATGATGATGAGCTTACCGTGCCGCTTGAGGAGGCGATGACTGTCAACAGCCCGGCAGTCAGCAGGAAGCTCATGATGAAGCTTCTGCATACGAATCCGGAGCAGTATGTTGAGCTGCTAAAAAAGGTAACTTTGTCCGATGATGTCGAGCTTACACATTATGCGACTACTTCAGTGATGGAGATACAGAGCCATTATGAGGACAGAATCGGGAAGCTTTTTAGTGACGCAGAGGATAATCCGGATGATTCGGAGACGCTTGTCAGATGCAGGAACCAGCTAAAGGCTTATATAGACAGCGGGCTTATTTCCGACACAGTGCTGATGCAGTACAGAAGGAAGCTTGCTGATGTGCTGCAGCGCTTGTGCATTATGCAGCCTGCTGCAGTGCGTTATAAGTTTGAGTATATAGAAAACAGCATACTTATCGGAAAGACGGACAATGTTAAGGAGCAGCTTGAAATACTTGAAAAAGAATATCCGGATGATGTGAGGCTGTATAAGCTGTATGTACAGTATTATTATTTCACAAACAATGGGGCTGGAATTTCGGATGTAATATCGAAAGTGAAGAATAGAGGAATATATCTTGATAGTGAAGGAAAACAGTGGTTTGATGCATGGAACCCCAATAAGTGAGCAAAATCAGCTTGATAGCTGCAAGAAGGCATAAGCTACAGTATGCTTCGTGAATATGTGGGTGAAGCTGTGGACAATGCATAGGATTTGGCTATATGCATTAGGGAATGAGGACTGAAAATGAAGAAAAAATTGGCAGGAAAAATCATGATTCCCATTGTGGCATTATTTATTATAAGTATTCTTGTATTCCGGGAGAGAGCCGGAATAAGCTATGATGAGACTGATGCCGCAGTGAGAAAGTGGGAATATATATATACACCGGACATTTTGCAGACACCGGAGTGCATTATATTGACATCGGATGAGGATATAAGCAGTGCATATCTTGATATAATGGAAACGGTGCTTACAGGCATGAAGGTCAGCTATGACATATGCGAGGTTAATAAGGATTTTGATACAGCAGTGTTAGATGGTTACAGTGCTGCTGTTGTCACGTTCCAGAGCTGGGAGGTTTTTGGCGATAACCTGATGCCTGTATTTGCATGGGTAAAGGACGGTGGACGGCTGCTTGCGGCAGTGACACCTGAGGCTGATGCGTATTTTAATGCTGTATCGGCGAAGTTCGGAATTGAGACTGCCGATGAATATCCTCCGGTATATGGAGTAAAATTCCTAAACGGCTGCATGATAGGAGCTGACGATGATGATATATTCTGGTATGACCGTGAAATGCTTGAAGGAATAGTCTCATCATTGCAGGTTCAGTTAAAAAAAGAATGTAATGTGTATGTGACATCTGAGGATGGAAGCGTGCCTATTGTCTGGAGTAATGACTATGGTGCAGGAAGAGCTGCCATGATAAATCAGGCAGTCACACAAAAGCATATCAGAGGCTTTGTAAGTCTTGCTTACAGTATACTTTATGATACTTATGCATACCCGGTTATAAATGCATCCGCATTTTATCTGGACGATTTTCCTTCTCCTGTACCCGGAGGCAACTCGGAATATATTAAGAGAGATTACGGCGTTGACGTGGCATCCTTTTATACGAATGTGTGGTGGCCTAAGATGATGGAGCTTGAAGAAAAATACGGTATTTTACACACAGGCCTTATAATTGAAAACTATTCGGATGAGGTAGCTGCTCCGTTTGAGGGCAATAAAGAGACATCACGTTTCTTAAAATTCGGAAATATGCTGCTTAACAACGGAGGAGAGCTTGGATTTCACGGCTACAACCATATGCCGTTATGTTTAGAAGGAATAGATGAAGATAAACAATACGGAGATTATAAGCTGTGGAAATCGAGTGAGGACATAGAGACGGCGTTGGAGGAATTGAGGAATTTTTCAGAAAAGCTTTTTCCGGAAAACGATTTTTGTGTATATGTCCCACCTTCAAATATTATCTCAAAGGATGGAATAAAGGCACTCACGCAGGCGGATTCAAATATAAAAATTATTGCATCAGTTTTTATTAAGGATGCAAAAGAGGCTGCGTATGAGCAGGAGTTTGGTGTTGACGAAAACGGAATCATAAATACGCCGAGAATTACATCTGGCTGTATTATAGACGACTACCAGATGTTAGTTGCCATGTCTGAGCTTAATTTCCAGTTCGTACAGTCGCATTTTACACATCCCGATGACACGATGGATGTGGACAGAGGTGCACAAATGGGCTGGGAATATATGAGTAACAGCCTTGAAAAGTATGTCTCATGGATATATGAGTCGGCACCAAATATCAGAAATGTAACCGGAAGCGGCATGGGAAGAGCTGTTGAAGTTTACGATAAGCTTACTATGACAAGAGAATATACAGATGAAGGACTTAAGCTTAAGCTTGGCGGATTTTCGGGTGAAGCCAGCTTTCTTATGAGAATATTGGATGGACGTACAATTAAGAGCGTGAGTGGTGGAAGCTTTGAGCATATTTCAGGGTGTGTATATCTGATAACCGCAAAAAGCGATGAAGTAATGATATATGTCGGAGGTGCAAAGTGAGAGTCTGTATGATATTAGAGGGCAGCTACCCATATGTGCATGGAGGTGTGTCGAGCTGGATGCATCAATACATTCAGGCTATGCCGGACACGGAATTTGTTCTCTGGTGTATCGGCGCACAGGCAAAAAATAAAGGAAAGTATAAGTATGAACTTCCAGAAAATGTTGTCGAAGTACATGAGGTCTTTCTTGACGATGCTTTAAAGCTCAGACTTAAAAATAATAGAAAAAAGCTTAAATTCACGGATGAGGAAGTGTCGGAATTAAAAAAGCTGTTTGAAGGCGATAAGCTTGACTGGGATGTTCTTTTTAATCTGTTTCAGGAAAAGCAGGTTAATCCGGTGAATATGATGATGAGCCAGGTTTTTTTGGACATCATAATCGGTCTTTGCAATGAGAAATTCGCATATCTTTCTTTTACCGACTTTTTCTATAATGTGCGTTCAATGGTACTGCCGGAGCTGTATCTTTTAACACAGCAGGTTCCAAAGGCTGATATATATCATGCGACAGCGACAGGCTATAGCGGGCTTCTTGGAAGTCTCGGAAAGTGGAAATACAATAAGCCGTTTGTGCTTACAGAGCATGGAATATATACAAGAGAGAGGGAGGAAGAGCTTCTTCGTGCGGACTGGGTTCTGCCATATTTCAGGAATCAGTGGATTAACCTTTTTTATCTTTTTTCAGATTGTGCATATTCCCATGCGGATGTAGTGACGGCGCTTTTTAGGAGGGCAAATGAAATACAGTATGAGCTTGGGTGCGACAGGCGCAAACTGTGCGTCACGCCTAACGGCGTACATCCTGAGAAATTTGCGGATGCAGGTGAAAAAAAGCCGGATGGATACGTTGATATCGGGGCTATCGTGCGTATAGCCAAGATAAAGGATATCAAGACGATGATATATGCATTTGCCGAAGTAAATCAGGCAATGCCGGACACAAGACTTCATATCATGGGTGATGTGGATGACGAGGAATATTTTGAAAGCTGCAAAGCACTTATTGGGCAGCTTGACGTAAAAGGAATAATATTTACCGGCAGTGTAAATGTAGCTGAATACATAAAAAAGCTTGATTTTATAATTCTTACGAGTATATCCGAAGGGCAGCCTCTGTCGGTGCTTGAAGCGTTTGCGGCAGGAAGGGCATGTGTCACAACGGATGTCGGATGCTGCCGTGAGCTTATAGAAGGGGATGACGGACTTGGAAATGCAGGAATATGTGTTCCTCCGATGAACAAGGAGCAGCTTGCGCAGGCTATGCTTGAGCTGTGCAGGAATCAGGCAAAGAGAAGAAAAATGGGGCAGATAGGAAAAGATAGAGTTAATAATCTCTATACTCACAATATTTCGATGGAAAACTATAGAAGGATTTATAAAAAATTGATATCGAATGATGCTATATAGTGTCAGATGCTTAGAAAAGAGGATTATAATGGCAGGAATTGGTTTTGAATTAAAAAAAATGTTTTCCAAAAAGGGTGTGTTTCCGCTCCTTAGAGCGTATGGCTATGCGGGAATTGTGTGTGTCGGGCCGATGCTTCTTGGAATGGTTCTGCTCATAATGATAAGTCTTATGTCAATATATTTTGGGGCATCGCATCATGAGAGGGAGCTGTTAAACAGCATGGTCACATATACACTTCTTGCGTCAATGGTTCTTACAAACACGTTCACAATGGTGTTAACAAGGTTCGTTGCAGATAGTCTGTACAGCAAAGAAAAAAGTCATATACTTCCGGCGTTCTGGGGAAGCACAAGCATAATGCTCGTATCGGGCGAGATATTGTATGGGATATTCATGTTATTTGCAGGCATTCCGGCAATATATGCTGTATTATGCCTTATATTGTTCGGAGAGCTTGTGCTTGTGTGGAACGAGATGAGCTTTCTGACGGCGGTTAAGGATTATCAGGGAATAATAAAAGTATTCGCCGGAGCGGTTATCATATCGGGGCTTGTGGGAGCATTGCTTTTAAAGTTCACAGAGTGTGAGATTATATGTGCAATGCTTTTTGCGGTTGTGTCGGGCTATGGAATAATGTCTGTTCTGTACTATAAGGTCATGGTTCAATATTTCCCTAAGGGAGATGTAAGCTCAGCATGCTTTCTGCCGTGGATTGACAGATATCCGGAGCTTATACTGGTGGGACTTGGCATGTCGTTTGGCTTGTTCGGTCATCTTGCCATAATGTGGGGAAGCCGTGTAAACGAGCATATACAGGGGCTGTTTTATGCCGCTCCGGTATATGATATTCCGGCGATAGCTGCTTTTTTATCAATACTTGTGACAACGATTAATTTTGTAACATCGGTGGAAGTTAATTTTTATCCCAAATACAGGAATTTTTTCGATGCGTTGAATAATGGCGGAATACTAAAGGACATAAATCAGGCAGGGCAGGAGATGAAGGAGGTTCTTTTCAGGGAGCTTACATATACTTTTATGAAGCAGCTGTTTACAACTATAGTATTTATAATAGGAGGTTCAATAATTCTTCCCATGCTTCCGCTTGGAATGACCGATGATATGCTTGGAATTTTCAGGGTTTTGTGCGTGGGGTATGCCTTCTATGCGGTAGGCAGCTGTCTTATGCTTATACAGTTGTATTTTGCGGACAACAAGGGTGCGCTTGTAAGTGTGCTGGCATTTATGTTTACAAGCTGCGGTGGGTCGCTAATTGTACGTGAGCTTGATATAAAGTTCTATGGTGTTGGTTTCTGGGTTGGAACAGTAGTATTCTCTATTGCCGCATTTGCAGGGCTTAGGATATATCTGAATAAGCTGCTGTATCACGTATTATCGAGCCAGCCTGTGATTGCGGAGGAAAAGAGAGGTCTTTTTACCAAATTGTCGGTAAAGCTTGAAAAAAAATATCAGAAAAAATATAAAAAACAGCTGCGAAAGGAACGTAAAGCGGCATTTGGAAGGGAGGAACAGCTTTGAAAGGCATAAAGATAGTGTGCAGCATTGGACTTATCTGCATTGCTATGGGAATGAGTTCGTGCTCGATAAGCGATATGGGTATCGGGAAAAATGAAGGTGTAGATACTGAGGAAGCCGTCACTGCCGACAATGAAGCAGAAGGATTAACAGGCAGTGATAATGCAGGTTCTGACACCGGTAATTCAAAGATGATATATGATAATGATATCTTATATGAGAATCAGAATCCATCATCAATCGTGACAATGTATCTTACGGTGAGCGGGGGAAATGCTTCGGACAATACGAATCACACATGGACACAGGTCAACAGTTATTCTGTATATGATTACGAATATATGGGAGTGGACAGATATTGCGTGAATGGTCTTTTGCAGGTTGGGAATGAAAACGGACCTGTCATGGGAGAGCTTGGATACGGTCAGAATGTGCCTAATGCGACAGTGTCCATAAGAGGGCAGTCCTCCTCAAAAAATGAGCAGAAAAACTATAAAATCACAATAAAGGACAACAAAGGTACATGGAATAACCAGAAAGTAATCAACTTAAATAAGCATGTATCTGATTACAGCAGGTTTACCAATAAGCTGTGCTATGATCTGATGACACAGATTCCTGATATGATTTCTCTTAGGACGCAGTTCGTCCACCTGTATGTTAAGGATATGACAGACGGAGGAAGCGGTGAGTTTGAGGATTATGGTCTGTATACGCAGGTTGAGCAGCTAAATAAAAGAGCACTTAAAAGCCACGGATTAGACAATAATGGGCAGCTCTATAAGGTGAATTATTTTGAGTTTTACAGATATCCGGATGTAATCAGGCTCAAAAGTGATGCGGATTATGATGTCAAAGCATTTGAAGAAATGTTGGAGATTAAAGGAAATGATGACCACAGCAAGCTGATTGAAATGCTTGATGATGTAAATGATTATTCTGTTTCAATAGATGATATAATGGACAAATGGTTCTGTGAGGATAATCTCTTTTCATGGCTGGCATTCCATATTCTTATGGGGAATATTGATACACAGTCAAGAAATGTATTTCTCTATAGTCCGTTAAACAGCAGCACATGGTATTTTATATCGTGGGATAATGACGGCGCATTTTCAACTTCAAGAAATGTGAGAAATAGAGACACTGCGGGCTGGGAAACCGGAGTCAGCAATTATTGGGGAAATGTGCTTTTCAGGCGTATACTGCTAGACAGTGATATGAGGCAGAAGCTCGATGACAAGATAGAGGAATATGTAAAGTTTGTCGATGAGGAGAAGTTAAATGAGCTTATAGATGTATATGAACCTGTTGTTGAGGAGTATTCGTTCAAGGAGCCTGATTTAGAGCATATGTCCTTTGACATTGACGGATACAGGGAGTACGTAAAGACTATGGCAAAGGAAACGCAGTTAAATTATGAATCATACAAGGAAAGCCTTACAAAGCCTATGCCTTTTTATATAGGAAAACCGCAGCCGGATGACGGAAAGTTAAAATTAATATGGGATGCGTCATACGATTTTGATGCGGAGAATGTCTACTACACAGTTGAGATTTCGGATGATTACAGCTTTGAAAATCCGGTTGTCAAAGCGGAAAATCTGTATGTGACTGAATATACGGCTGACGTTTTATTAGAGCCGGGGCAGTATTTTATTAAAGTCACAGCAAGAAATGAATCAGGAATGGAACAGTCTGCATTCGACTATTATCTTTCAAACAGAAACGGACGTATATATGGTGTCAAGTGCTTCTATGTTATGCCTGACGGAAGCATAGAGGAGGATATATATGAAGAGTGAGGGATATAAGTTCCGCCATGAACTAAAGTTTATGATAAGTGAAGCCGAAAAGGATATTCTGATAAAAAGGCTTTCATTTTTTATGCAGGCGGATGCACATGCAGGAGGCAATGAGACAAGGGAGGATATCATCTTAGAGAAATGCTTCCGACAGGATGAATGTATACAGAAAGCTGCCGATTCCCTGCAGAGCGGGTATATGATAAGAAGCCTGTATTTTGATGACCGCTTTGAGCGTGCCTATGAAGAGAAGCTTGCAGGTGTTGAGTCAAGAAAAAAATACAGGATAAGAATATATAATTGCTCTGATAAGGTTATTAAGCTTGAGTGTAAGCATAAGGAAGGGCAGTATATACATAAGACGGCGGCAGCTCTTACAAGGGAGGAAGCGGATGCACTTATTGCGGGAAGATATGATTTTCTGATTGACAGAAAGGAGCCACTGTGCAGGGAATTTTATTTTGAATGTGCCGTGAATGGGATGGTTCCGAAGGTTGTCGTTGACTATGACAGAATACCGTTTGTGTATCCGTATGGTGATGTCAGAATCACATTTGACTGCCTGGTAAGGACAGGAATGCTTAGCGACAATCTTTTTGACAATGAGCTTCCTGTAAAAAATGTCATGCAGCCGGGAATGCTCATAATGGAAGTAAAGTTTACGGAGTATCTTCCGGAGCTTATAAGAAGTCTGCTTCCTGTAGCGGACAGTGCATATATGGCATATTCAAAATATACAATGTGCCTTGAAAAAAAGAAGGAACTCTCATGTGGCTATTGAGGGAAAGGAGCAGGTTATGAGTATAAGAGACATAATTAAAAAATCAGTGTTGGAATCGGATATGTACAATCAGGCAATTTCTCTATCAACGATTCTTACAATGACTGTGGATTTGCTGTTAGCGCTTGTCATGGGCTTGTTGATATATGCAGTCTACAAAAAGTTCTACAAAGGTGTTGTATTCAGCAGAAATTATGCAATCACGCTGGTCGGAATGACAGTGCTCACAAGCATGGTAACACTCGCAATCAGCACAAATATTGTGATTTCTCTTGGTATGGTAGGTGCGCTTTCCATAGTGCGTTACCGTACAGCGATTAAGGAGCCGCTTGACCTTATGTATATGTTCTGGGCTATAACGACAGGAATTACCATAGGTGCAAGCATGTACATACTAGCCGTTACAGCATTTGTAATCATGTTTATTCTTGTGCTGTGCTTTAGCACAAAAGGAGCATCGGGGTATCAATATATGCTTGTGGTGCATTACGATGGTGATATGGCAGGCGACAATGTTGAAAGAGCACTTGGAAAGTTAAAATACACAATCCGCTCAAAGATAATGCGCGGTCAAAATACGGAGCTGACTATCCAGGTCAGATGTAAAAATGACAATCAGTCATTTGTTGAGCACATAAGGGATATAGAGGGCGTGAGTGACGCGGCACTTATAGAATTTAACGGAGAATATCATGGCTGAAAAAACACATAAGATGGGAGTGGCAGCAGGGCTTGTTGTCATTGTGGCGGTGGTTATTTTTGTGAGGATGATGATTAATGTGAAAACATACAGATATAGTACAGTGGATACAGTGTTGAGAAATCCGCTTATGGGCTTTGCACCGAATGCAGATTATTTTGATGCGGTAGGGGACAACACTCTTGTATATGTGGATGTGACATGGCGGGAGCTTGAGCCGGAGGAGGGTGTCTTTGATTTTGCATCAATAGAGGAAGAAAACTTTCTTGACACATGGCGCTCAAGTGGAAAAAATGTTGTTTTCAGGTTCGTATGTGATGAGCCTTACGATGAGGAGCATATGGATATACCGGACTGGCTGTATGAAAAGACGGGAGATGGTGTATTCTATGATACGGACTATGGAAAGGGCTATTCACCGGATTATTCGAATGAGACACTTATAGCTTATCACGCAAAGGCGGTGGAGGAGCTTGGAAAAAGATATGGAGGAGATTCATTTTTCTGCTATATAGAGCTTGGAAGCGTAGGACACTGGGGTGAGTGGCATGTAAAATATGAGGATGGAATAAAAAGGCTTCCGTCAGAGGATACTTTAAGAAAGTATGTAGAGCCGTATATCAGTGCATTTCCAAATGCAAAGCTTCTTATGAGAAGACCGTTTTCTTATGTATCGGAGTATGATCTTGGTGTATTTAATGATATGACAGGGCATGCACGGGACACTATGGAATGGCTTTCATGGATAGAGGAGGGCGGAATATATTCGGAACCTGAGCAGCCGATGGAGCTTATCGCAGTGCCAAAGGTATGGGAGAGCGCACCTGTAGGCGGTGAGTTCACAAGTGAGTATTCGATGGAAGAGATGCTCACGGACAGGCTTGATGGGACACTGAAACTTCTTTCTAAGTCACATATGACATTTGCAGGTCCGATGTGCCCGATTGCGGATGAGGATGAAAAAGATTATCCCGATGAGGTTTATCAGGTGCTTAAAAGGCTTGGCTACCGCTATGGCATATCAGAGTGCGTTATGACGGACATCAAGCTCACCGGGCAGCTTAGTGTCAGACTGACTGTAAATAATTATGGAACAGCTCCGATATATTTTGACTGGCATATGTTCGTATATCTGATGGATGGGAGCGGCAATGCCATAAAAAGGTATGACACAGGCGTGGATTTGACGGAAATATGCGGGCAGGAGAGCGCAGATGTCAAGCTTAATATCACAGGTGATGACAGAAAACATCTTCTAAACGGCACATACAGTCTTGCGGTCGGAATTGAAAATCCAGATACAGGAATGCCGCAGGTTCAGCTTGACATGAATGCAGAGAACATGGACGGTTATTTCTTTCTCAATTAATGGGGGGTCGGGTGTCAAAACATGCTGATTTAGTGTATGAGTGTATAACGAGTTATGTTTATACATATCTCTCCGTTGTACGAAGCAAGATGTTCTAAGGACTCTGATGAATGCTTTCTATACATACGCCACCGAAGCCGGCATACATCCCTGTATGCATTGCTTCTAAAGCAGCATCCATGCTGCTTTTGGCTGTAAATCAAGCAGAGTCCTAAGAACAACTAAGCTTCTACCAAAAGTCGAGATATGCATAAATATAACTCGTTATACACCGCAAAGTTCACAGAGCATGTTTTGACACCCTAGTCTTAATCAGATAATCTTAAGCCGTAAATTAGCGTGTGTTAAGCCTTTTATTTGACAAGAAAAAACACTTGTGGTAGTCTTGTGACATAAATAACCTTGATTTAATAAAACTATAGAAGAAAAGAGTGATTTGTAAAATGGAAAAGAAGAATTATTATATCACAACAGCCATTGCCTACACATCAGGTAAGCCGCATATAGGCAATACCTATGAAATCGTTCTTGCCGATAGCATTGCAAGATACAAGAGATTTCAGGGCTACAATGTAAGATTCCAGACAGGAACAGATGAGCATGGTCAGAAGATTGAGTTAAAGGCGCAGGCAGCAGGAATTACACCTAAGCAGTATGTAGACAATGTTGCGGGAGAGATTAAGAGAATATGGGATCTTATGGATACTTCATATGATAAGTTTATCAGAACAACCGATGATTACCATGAGAAGCAGGTTCAGAAGATTTTTAAAAAGCTCTATGACAAGGGCGACATCTACAAGGGACATTACGAAGGAATGTACTGTACACCTTGTGAGTCTTTCTGGACAGAGTCACAGCTTGTCGATGGCAAGTGTCCTGACTGCGGCAGAGAGTGTAAGCCGGCTAAGGAGGAGGCATACTTCTTTAAGATGAGCAAGTATGCTGACAGACTTATCGACTATATAAATACACATCCGGAATTCATACAGCCTGTATCAAGAAAGAATGAGATGATGAACAATTTCCTTCTTCCGGGACTTCAGGATTTGTGTGTATCGAGAACTTCATTTAAGTGGGGCATTCCGGTAGATTTTGATGACAAGCATGTTGTATATGTATGGCTTGATGCGCTCACTAACTATATCACAGGTCTTGGATATGATGCGGATGGCAATAACGGAGAGCTGTTTAACGAGTTCTGGCCTGCCGACCTTCATCTTATCGGTAAGGATATTATCAGATTCCATACAATTTACTGGCCTATTTTCCTTATGGCACTTGACCTTCCACTTCCTAAGCAGGTATTCGGACATCCTTGGCTCTTACAGGGTGACGGCAAGATGAGTAAGTCAAAGGGCAATGTAATCTATGCGGATGACCTTGTAGACCTGTTCGGCGTTGATGCGGTGCGTTTCTTCGTGCTCCATGAGATGCCATTTGAGAATGACGGTGTAATCACATGGGAACTCTTAGTCGAGAGAATGAATTCAGAGCTTGCTAACACACTCGGAAACCTCGTAAACAGAACAATATCCATGTCTAACAAGTATTTTGGCGGAGTTGTGAATAATACAGGTGTAACAGAGGAAGTTGACGAGGATCTTAAGAATTTTGTTCTCGGAACAATGGCTAAGGTTGACGCTAAGATGGAAGAGCTTCGCGTTGCGGATGCAATGACAGAGATATTCAATCTCTTTAAGAGATGTAACAAATATATTGACGAGACAATGCCTTGGGCACTTGCAAAGGATGAGACTAAGAAGGAGCGTCTTGAGACAGTTCTCTATAATCTTGTTGAGAGCATTCTTATCGGTGCAGAGCTTTTAGAGTCATTTATGCCGCAGACTGCTAAGCGTATCAGAAAGCAGCTTAATGCACAGCCAAGAGACAAGGAGAGTTTATCTGCATTCGGTCTGTATCCTTCAGGCAGCAAGGTTACTGAGACACCTGAGATACTCTTTGCACGTCTCGATGTAAAAGAAGTTATGGAAAAGGTAGAAGAAATCAGAGCTAAGCAGAAGGCGGAAGCTGAGGCAGCGGCTGATAACAATGGCTCAGAAGGTGCTAATGCATCAGACAGCGCAGATGCAGGTGTGGATATTGAAAAAGCGCCTGAGATTACTATTGATGATTTCTTTAAGACACAGCTTAGAATCGGTCAGATTATAAAGTGTGAGAATGTTGAGAAGTCGAAGAAGCTTCTGTGTTCACAGGTCAAGTTAGGCAGTGAGGTACGCCAGATTGTGTCGGGACTCAGACCTTATTACACAGCCGAGGAGATGGTTGGCAGGAAGGTTGTTGTGGTAGCTAACTTAAAGCCTGCCAAGCTTGCCGGAGTACTGTCAGAGGGCATGCTTCTTTGCGCTGAGGATGCAGAAGGCAAGCCGGTACTTCTCACAGCAGAGAAGGATGTACCTAACGGAGTAAGTATTGGGTAATAATGGTTAGACTTTACAAATAAGCGAAGTTTATTTAAGAATTTGTGCAGACAGTGAGTTAAGGCTTGAGTTTACAGGAACTTGTGCAGGCAATGAGCCGAGGCTTGAGTTTAGGGGGAATTTTTGTAATTGCTGCGGTAATTGATTGGAAGTTCGCTAAATGTGTTTTTGGAGTTAACAAAGGTTATGGGAATATTTGAGTCGCACGCTCATTATGATGATGAAGCGTTTAACGATGACCGCAGGGAGCTTTTAAATAAGCTCCCTGAAAACGGTATAGAGTATGTTGTGAATGTCGGAGCATCGATGGAGACGACAAGGAGCAGCATTGCGCTTGCGGCGCAGTATGATTACATCTATGCGGCGGTTGGTGTGCATCCTAGTGAAACTGCACCGCTTAACGAGGAGTTCATACAGTATATGAAGGATGAAGCGCTCCACAACAAAAAGGTTGTGGCGGTGGGAGAAATCGGTCTTGATTATTACTGGAATGAGCCGGATGCCGACATACAGAAAAAATGGTTTATAAGGCAGTTAGACCTTGCACTTGAGGTTGATAAGCCTATTATAATTCACAGCCGCGAGGCGGCTAAGGATACAGCGGATATTCTTCTTAGTGACGAATATAAGGCGCTGCGTGGAGTGATTCATTGCTATTCGTATTCGCCTGAGATGGCAAAGCAGTACCTTGATGCCGGATATTACTTAGGTGTCGGAGGAGTTGTGACCTACAAGAATGCGAAGAAGCTTGTAGATACGGTAAGTATGATGCCGCTTGAGAGAATTCTGCTTGAAACGGACAGTCCGTATCTTACACCGGTTCCCAACAGAGGCAGGAGAAACAGCTCCTTGAATCTTCCTTATGTTGTGGAAAAGATAGCGCAGCTTAAGAATGTGAGCGAAGATGAAGTGATTGCGGTCACAAATGAGAATGCGAGGAAGCTTTTTCAGATTTAGAAAGTAATGATACATAGAGAAGTTGCATGACCGTATTTAGAAAGCAGGGCGTTGTGCAATTACCTGAGTAATGGTATAAAAGAAAGAGGAAAAACTTGGAAAATAAACATCTTGGAAATCCAACAAATACGAGAGAGATAATTGATAAATACGGATTTATGTTCCAGAAGCGTTTCGGACAGAATTTTCTTATTGACGGAAATGTTGTTGAGAAGATAGTCCGTGAGGCTGGTGTGACTAAGGACGATTTTGTTCTTGAGATAGGGCCGGGTATCGGAACCATGACACAGCTTCTGTGCGAGAATGCGAGAGAGGTGGCAGCGGTTGAGATTGATACCAATCTTATACCTATTTTGAAGGAGACGCTCGCTGCTTATGATAATGTGACTGTAATCAATGAAGATATATTGAAGGTTGATATTGCGGCACTTGCACAGGAGAAGAATGGCGGAAAGCCGATAAAGGTTGTCGCTAATCTTCCATATTATATAACGACACCTATTATCATGGGTCTTTTTGAGAGCCATGTACCTATTGACAGCATAACAATCATGGTTCAGAAGGAGGTCGCTGACCGCATGCAGGTCGGGCCGGGAACAAAGGATTACGGTGCTCTCTCTCTCGCAGTCCAGTATTATGCCAAGCCGGAGATAGTACTGAATGTACCTCCGACATGTTTTATGCCAAGACCGAATGTAGGTTCAGCGGTGATACGTTTAAAAAAGCATGAGACATGTCCTGTTGATGTTGACGATGCTGAATTTATGTTCAAGCTTATAAGAGCAAGCTTTAATCAGAGAAGAAAGACACTTGCCAACGGACTTTCCAACTCTTCGGAGCTCAGACTTCAGAAGGAGCAGATTGCAGATGCAATCAAATCACTTGGAGTCAGTCCGAGCATCCGCGGTGAAGCGCTGACACTTGAACAGTTCGCACAGCTTTCTAACTATTTTACAAAGGATAATTCGGGTGTCAAAAAATAAATAGAATCACCCGAACCATATAAATAAAAAATCACTCATAATTTCCGCATCTGCCGCATATTATGAAAATGCGAGGTGAATAGGGAGATATGCAAATTTACCGTATATTTTCCGAAAGCTCTGTAGATAAGGGGAGGAGAGTGATTTTTTTGTCGGAATACAGACGATTGATTTCCTACATGTATGCTTATGACAACGGCATAAAAAACAAAAATGTAGGATTTGCCAAGACAGAGTGCAGGGGAGGGAATATTAAGCTGTGGATAAATTTAAAGGGAGCTTATTCACAGGTTGAAAATTACAGGGTATATTTTTTTGTGAGACATGATGCCGCTGTAGTTGGAATATATATGGGGGATATAGCTATTAAGAGCGGTCTGGGACAGTTTTTTACTGAAAGACCGTTGTCATATATAGAAAAACCATTCAGCGATATATGCGGTCTGTACATAGATGGCGGAAAAGGCGAGAGGATGTTTGCAAGCCAATGGGATGACCTGCCTTTTGACATGTATAAGGTTGTTGAGATGAAGGAGTACTTATCACAGCTTGATGCCGCAAAGCCGGATAGCGTTGATATGACAGTGGATAAGCAGGATGCACAGGAAGCGCAAAGAATTCCGGCAGAAATCGTTGAAACAAAAGCTGTTAAAATGCAGGATAAGAACATAGAAGCCGGCATTTTAAAGGCTGACAAGAGCGATGACTATGCAGATGACAGCAAAAAGAATGCGGCGGCAACTGATGAAGCTCCTGTATGGGAAAAGCCGATAAGGATGGTATACATAGCAGACAATGACGCTGATGAGGATAAAGCAGATTCAGCGGATGAAGGCAAAGAAACGGTTAAGGATGCGACAATGCTCCATGTCTTAGAGGAGGAGCCTGCAAAGACACATTCAAAAATGGATATGCTGTTTGACGGAAAAGAGCCGGTGCTCGCTTTTTCGGAGGATGATATATATGACTGTGTCGATATAGGACTTGATGAGCTGCCTAAGATAAACTTGGCTGACAGCGGTCTTATCAACAACAGCTTTGTAAATCATGGGTATTTTAATTTTCATCATCTTCTTCTGGGAAAGAAGGACGGAAATATACTTGTTGTAGGCGTTCCGGGCGTATATAACAGGCGTGAAAAAGTGACTGCGAATATGTTCGGATTTGAAAAATTCAAGTTCAGCATGAGAAGTGATGTATGCATCAATCATTTTGGATATTGGTACAAGGAATACATATATCAGTAAATACTTTGCTTTAAATGACAAAATATATGTAATAAACAGCGAAAAATCAGTAAAAGCGTCGAAAATATATGTTGCAAAGATTGGTCGATGTTAGTATAATACTCGTATCGGTAAAATAAGAATAAGTTTGGAGGATACACATGAGTAAAAGAACAGTATTTACAGAGTTAAGCGTATGTGAGACTTTAATAATGAGACAGATTTGGGCTTATGAAGGCGACATTCCGGTACAGACTTTGATAGTTAAGCTTAATGAGGAGTATGGCAAGAATTATGCCAGAACAACTGTTGTTACATTCCTTTCAAAGCTTAAGGATAAGAAGTTTGTAGAGACATACCGTATTGGTAAGATGTCATTTGCAAAGGCACTCCGCACCGAGGAGGACTACAGACGTAAGGTTATTCAGGATGATGCAGATTTCTGGTTTGACGGAAAGCCTTCAGCATTACTTGCATCTCTTCTTGAGGACAGAAAGCTCTCTAAGGAAGAGGCAGATAAGATTAAGGAGCTTATTAAGAACGCATAAGTACTTAATTTTTGCAGTGCATGCCAATGCTATTGACCATAATATATTTAGGTCATGTGAGGAGCATCCTTAAGGTATATGACAATATGATGAACAATACCGATGCATGGATATTGTCATTTAATTAATATCCGGTATAGGATGTGGAGGGGTATGATGTACTCTGGCAGCAGCCCCTCCCTCATATAAATAAAAGATGATATCAGACGTGTATAAAGAATAAGATTTAGAATATACTTGAGATTAGAATATATGTCTTGTAATGTGTTTTAAATATTTCGGGGTGGGCATTTTGGTGCTCATCTTTTTTTATTTGACTATTTGTATGGTTTGAAATGATGGTATGTTTTCGTTGCACAAAAATAAATAATTGCTTATAATGTGCATTGGAGGAATTGGGTATGCTTTTTCAGTATGAGACCGGGAATTTAGTGCTAAAAATATTGGATAAGAGATTTTGCGGGAATGTTCTCGATTTCTATCTGGAGGGAGATTCCTATTTTGGAGCTATGGAGCCAGACAGAATAGACGGTTTTTATACTATAGACTATCATAGACGACTTTTGGATTATGAGGAAAAGAGCTTTGTGGCGGGAAAGAGTGCGAGATATTATATTTATGAAAAGAAGAATCCGGATAAGATTATAGGAACAGCGGCACTTCGAAACATTGTCAGGGGAAGCTTTTTGTCGGCAACAATAGGATATAAGCTTCTGCCTGAGTATACCGGAAGAGGTTACGCCACGGAAACAGTAAAAAAGATTACAGATGAGGCTATATATGACGAGGAGCTTCACAGAATTGTGGCATATGTACAGCCTGAAAATGAAGCATCCGTGAGAGTCCTTGAAAAATGCGGTTTTGAATATGAAGGAATCGCGCATGATTATGCAATGTTGAAGGGAAGGTGGCATGACCATGCAATCTATGCAAGAGTCGGAAGCGGCAGATAAGAATGATATAAAGTACATGAAAGAAGCGATAAGGCAGGCAGAAAAAGCGGCTAAGCTTGGCGAAGTGCCTATTGGATGTGTTATCGTATATGAAGGAAGGATAATAGCAAGAGGCTATAACAGAAGAAATACTGACAAGAGCACACTTGCACATGCTGAGATAGCAGCCATAAGAAAGGCAGGTAAAGTAATAGGTGACTGGAGGCTTGAGGGCTGCACAATGTATGTAACTTTAGAACCGTGCCAGATGTGTTCGGGTGCCATTGTCCAGGCACGCATTCCGCGAGTTGTAATAGGAACGATGAATGCCAAGGCAGGCTGTGCCGGCTCAGTCATAAATATTCTCCAGATGGAAGGCTTTAATCATCGTGTGGATATAACCAAAGGTGTCCTTATGGAAGAATGCAAGTGTATGATGCAGGATTTTTTCAAGAGGTTAAGGCAGGAAAAAGCTGGACAGAAGCAGGCTGGCAGCGGTATAGAAAATGAAGGGAAATAGAAGATGAAAAAGGTTGTTTTAAAAGTACTTAGTTTTATAGGAGTTACACTTCTCATGCTGGTGATATGCCTGTACTGCGTGATGTGGGTTGTCACAAAGGGACCGTCTGTTCAGGCGAGAAATCTCTTCGTGCTGTCGGTGCGCGAGACGAGCATGGCAGGCTTTCTTGCCAATCTGTACTGTTCAAAGGAGCAGATAGCTGAGATTGAAGAGGGAAATCAGGTGAAGTATCTTGATGAGGCTGTCGACACGTCTCTTATAAAGATTGACAGAGACAATACAGGTAATAAGAAGGATTTTACTGTCAATGATGAGGACAAGGAAGATGGTGTCACATATGCCGACGGTATGGAATTTCACACCGTTAAGGGCGCTACATATTCAGGTACAATGATTGTTATAAATGACCCATCAAGAGTTTTTGTGGGAACGTCATCCGATGAATATGATGGCTCAGCCGGACTCAGTGTTCCGCAGATATGCGAAAGATACGGTGCTACGGCGGCATCCAATGCAGGTGGCTTTGAGGATATCGGAGGAGTCGGCAACGGCGGAACACCTCTTGGAATCGTAATCTCGGAAGGCGAACTTAAGTACGGAGACTTGAATACAAGCTATGAGATAATAGGCTTTGACGAGAATGATGTTTTTATAATCGGCAATATGACCGGACAGCAGGCATTAGATTCAGGTGTGAGGGATGCCGTGTCATGGGGACCTCTTCTGATTGTGAACGGTGTGCCGGCAAATGTCACCGGAACAGGCGGAGGAGTCAATCCCAGAACAGCAATAGGGCAGAGAGCCGATGGAGCTGTGCTGCTTCTCATTATTGACGGAAGACAGACACACAGTCTCGGAGCGACATTAAATGATCTTATAAACGTATTTCTCGATTTTGATGCAGTCAATGCGGCAAACTTAGATGGAGGCGGCTCTACGGTATTTTATTATAACGGAGAGATATATAACAAGATTTCATCAATATACGGCGCAAGAGGAATACCTACAGCTATCGTAATCAAGTAAGGATAATGGTGTGATAATGGATAAAAAGGAAAAGGCGAAAATAGAAAACTCAAACGCACAGGCACCTGTAAGAAAGCGAAGAAACACCGCCGCAAAGACAGGAGCAGGCTATAGGGAAATGACACATGATAGAGGTTCAGGCTTTGCAGTCCGGGTAAATAAGAATAAAAGGCACAGACGCAAAAAGACATCTTCGTTCACATATTTTCTCAGGGCATATGCAGGGCTTTGGCTTGTTCTCACAGTGATTTTATGTGCCGTTTTGTGGAAAAATCTTTCAAAGTACCAGAGGGATTATGATGCAGCCGCAGCGGCAGGAGCTCCGGAGCTTGCAATGCAGGAGAGCATGGATTTGTTCACGGCAGACAATATAGGAACGCTCATTGAGCAGCAGCAGCCTGAAATTCTAAGCAGATTCGAGACAATAGAGCAGTATAAGGATTTTTACAGGAGCTTTTTAGAGCAGAAAAAAGTGGACTTTAAGAAGAATGAGGAGCTGTATAATGATGCGCGCCCTGTATTTAATGTGTATGCATACGATGCATCAGCCTCCGATGACACAGAGGGAGAATTATTTGCAATAGTATCCTTTAAAGCGGCAGGAGAAAAGGACTCATTCGGCTTTAACAAGTGGGAAGTAAAAGATATCGCAATATCGGAAAATATCTATGATTATCATGATGTATATGTGAAAGTCATGGATGATATGACTGTATACATTAATGGCATTCAGGCTGATGAGACGGAGTATATAACAGGCGGAGTTATAGACAATGCCATGAGCGATATGGCATATAATCTCACAGGTGTAAGCTTTAATTACAAAGTATATTACGCCGGAGAGATGGTCGGGCAGCCAAAGCTTCAGGTTGTTGATGTAAATGGTAATGATGTCACGGATAATTATGTCCTAGAGGATAATGACTTAAGAAATTATGAGAGTACGGCATCGGAAGAGTTCATTGAGAGCGTGCAGGATAGAGTTAAGAGCTTTTGCGAGACATATGTATATCATATCTACAGAAAGGCATCTGTCGATTTGGTTGCATCAATGATGGAGAGCGGCTCAGAGGCGGCTAGACTTCTGTATAATGCCCAGTCTACATTGGCGTGGGCATGGGTTCCTGATACGGTGGAGATATTAGATGAGAGCTATGATGAATTCATGTATTATAATGAAAACTATTTTTCATGCAGGAGCACGATAAATATACGCAAGTCCGATGAAAAGACTACGGAGGATGAAAAGTTCGTGTGTCAGTGGCTGTTCAAGAAAATTGATGGTCAGTGGCTTGTGACATACTTTGTGCTGGGATAATGTGTTGAACTCTTTTGTCCGGTGTTTGGCACAAGCTAAGTATCTGATAGAGATGCGAGAAATTTTTTATATTATAGGATTCGGGTGTCAAAACATGCTAATCTAGTCTGTGGGTGTATAACGAGTTATATTTATGCAT
>OGFG01000072.1_pt1 | contig 110131 bp, 99 predicted proteins | sample 1570761 | NCBI WGS metagenome assembly OGFG01 (sample SAMEA2581938, study PRJEB24529) | metagenome | biome: Human gut stool | place: China | collected 2011
AGAGTACCTTGTAGGCGCGCAGAACCGCCCGCCGGAAGTACTTGCACAGCAGCGAGTAAGAAATCATCTGCACGCACACACAGCCCTCGCCGTCGTCCAGCGACAGGCAATTGCCGCCATCATAGTTGGCGCACAGCCGCCGGATCAGCCGGTTGCAACGTGCCCTTTGGGCGGGCGTCAGGCGCTTGATCTTATCCAACTTTCTTCACCTCCTTCTCCATCACATAGTTGATGACGCTGATTTTCGGAATTTTCAGTGTCGTGCCGATCTTCACAGCGTGGATATACCCGTAGTCAATCAGCTTGTAGGCCAGCTTGCGGCTGATGCCCAGCATCTCCCGAAGCTCTTTAACGGTCACGATGTCCGGGTATTCCGGGAACATCATCTGATAAAGCTCTCTGAGCTCTCCTTTCTTCATAGGTTTGAACCTCCTTTGTCTGTTCTGAAGCCGCATTTCTGCGGTGATTTTTGTTTGCTGCCGCTCATCTGTATCGTTCCTGCCCCGGAGTCTCACCACGGCGTATCGCTTCTTTGGTGCGCTCTCGTCGCAGCAAGTTCCATATCATTCGCTTCCGCACTCGTGCGAAAGCTCATTCGTTTCACTGCTGCTCCTCTTCCCACAAAATCTTCGATTTTGCGGGAGCCCTGAATTATCGGGAAGTCGTGGCGTCACTTGCCGGAAGCATATCCTTTGGAGGCGGCGATTCAATTTTCAAGGTGCACAGGGATACAGTTCCCTCAATAGGTAGCCAGCGAGAAAGGCTGTTTTTTAACCCCCTCACTAATCAACTGGGAAAAATTTTTCGATTTGTACGAAAAAACTTTTGAGATTTTTTCTGCGCCCCCTCTACTACTTAATTGGGAATTTTTCCGGCAAAAATAAAAAGAATTTTGAAGAAAATTTTTTAAGCGCCCCTCCCACTAATCAACTGGGAACTTTTCTGGCAAATAACAAATAGGATTTTGAAGGAAATTTTTCAGGGTCTTCCTACTAACCAATTGGGAACTTTTTCAAGATTTTGGCAAAGTAATTTGAAAAGTCCCCTCAATTTTTCAAAAGGACCCTTCTACTTACTCTGAATAAGGGGTGCCGTTTGTAGGGGTGTTTTCGAGAAAATTCTCAAAAAATTTTCCGTCCTCACTTATTCTCAAAATTGCAAGACCATTTGTGGGGGCGTTTCCGAAAAAAGAGATATGTAGCAAAAAAAGGTTTCTCCGCTCAAATCAGTAAACTGAGCGGGGAAACCTTTCACTTTTAATTATAAGATTTTCTTCTGAATCCCTCGTAAATCCGCAATAATCCTTGATAAATCCGCCTCGCTGTGATATACTTAAATTGTATAGTTATAGCTATCGGAAACCACCTGAAAGTGAGGATATTCCCATGGAACCGACCATCGAACGCTGGTACTCAATGAAAGAGATTTGCGAATACCTCGGCGTCAGCCGTGATACGGTGCTCGCCTGGATAGAGAAAAGAAATATGCCCGCTACGAAAATAGGCCGCCTTTGGAAATTCAAAGTCAGCGAAGTAGACGCCTGGATGAAGTCCGGCGTGGCGGCGGATAAGTAATCTGGATTGGGTGATGAGCTATGGGCTTTATAGATTCGTATAAGCATCTCGAAAAGCTGTGTGACGATATGCTGCAAACTCAGCACGGTGTCTCCGCTTATATAGCTGAGATGGAAAGTACCCCAAATGGTTCATATTGGGTGCAAGGCTGGGTCGAAGATCTCAAGTGCCTTAAGCATTACCGCTGGATCAGAAACCAAATTGTACACGACCCGAATAGCAGCGAAGAAAATATGTGCGACCTCAGCGACGCACAATGGATTGACAATTTTTATGATAGGATTATGAAGCAAGGTGATCCTCTTGCTATGTATCGAGAGGCGACAAAACCTCGGCCTGTCGCAAAGCCAAAACCGCTCCACCAATCTCCGCAAGCACAATATACATATTCCGCATGGCCGGTTTACTCAAAAAAGGAAGCGAAGAAAGCCACTGGATGGGTTGTGTTATTGATTGTTATGATACTTGTCGGACTGTTTTTTGTGCTTAAATACCTTATAAATTAATCAGGAGATGCACGATGGCACTGGAAAATAAATTGGGGCTGACAAGCTCCGCCGACCTTGCCCGGGAAGAAGAACGCATCAGCAAGAAAAAGGCGGCAGAACTGTTTGAAAACGGCATACTTGACACCATGCCGGCAGGCAAATTCTCGACCTTGCAGTCAATTCACAAATATCTGTTTGAAGATATTTATGACTTCGCCGGTAAGTTGCGCACGGTGAACCTGGCAAAGGGCAATTTCCGCTTTGCGCCGCTGATGTATCTGGAGGCGGCACTGGCCAACATCGACAAGATGCCACAGTCCACTTTTGACGAGATCATCGAAAAATATGTGGAAATGAATATTGCCCACCCCTTTCGGGAGGGTAATGGGTGCAGCACCCGCATCTGGCTTGACCATATTCTGAAAACCGAAATTGGTAAGGTCGTGGACTGGAGCAAGGTGGATAAAGAGGATTATCTTCTTGCCATGGAGCGCAGCCCCATCAAGGATGTGGAGATCAAGGTACTGCTGAAGGCGGCGCTGTCCGACGAGATAAACAGCCGGGAAGTCTATTTGAGTGGCATCGACCAGAGCTTTTATTACGAGGGATACACGACCTTCAAGGCGGAAGATTTGAGCAAGGAATGAGGTGCAGATATGCCGTATCAGAATTGGCAATTTGAACTGGAAGAATATATCAAGCAGGGCGAACCGGACCGAGCCGAAAAAAGCAAGGCGTGGCAGACCGCCATTGGCTTGCAGGCGGTGGATGGGCTGAACACCTCTGCCTATCTGCTGGATACGGCCAAAGATCACATTGAGGGTAAAATCACTATCGATGAAGCCCAGCAGCGCATTCATAGCTATTATGAGCAGCGTACCACCCGCACCGAAATAGAGAACGAAACCAAAGAAGCAGATATTGTCTCTGCCAGAATCGCAAAGTTGTTGGGCGAAAAAGCCTTCCAATTCTCACCAGCCGAGTGGCTCTCCATCCACCGCAGACTGTTTGAAGGCGTGATCAGTCACGCGGGACAGGTTCGACAGTACAACATCACCAAGAAAGAGTGGGTGCTGAACGGCGATACCGTGACCTATGCGGATTGGAACAGTATCAAGGATACGCTGGATTACGATTTTGCCACCGAAAAACAGTTCTCCTATGAGGACCTGTCCGTAGATGCGGCGGTGAAGCACCTGGCGAAATTCGCCTCGGATATTTGGCAGATTCATCCCTTCGGTGAAGGCAACACAAGAGCAACCGCCGTGTTTATGATTAAGTATATGAAAACCTTTGGGTTCCGTGTCAATAACGATGCGTTCCGTGAAAACTCTTGGTATTTCCGCAACGCATTGGTTCGAGCAAACTATAACGATTTGCAAAAAGGTATTCATTCCACCACAAAATTTTTGGAATTGTTTTTCTCAAACCTTCTGCTCGGTACAAATCATGACCTGAAGAACCGCTATATGCATGTTGATTTTGTGGATGAAAACATTTCCCAAAGTGCCAAAAGCGAAATGCCAAAGTGCCAAATTGACACTTTGAAATTCACTTTAGAAGAACTTGCCGTGTTAGATTTAATAAAAAAGAACCCGTCTGTTAAGCAAACCGAGCTTGCAGAACAAACAGGAAAATCCGTCAGAAGTATAAAGCGCATTACAGACTCTCTGAAAGAGAAGCAATATCTCCGTAGAGTTGACGGCAAACGCTACGGAAAATGGGAAGTTTTGGCTTAGAACATGAGCGATTTAATCTTATTATCCCGCATATATCCTTTCCTCAAGCCCATATTCATGGCATCTTTATTTGTTGATGCTTGAGGGACAACAAAAAACGGAGGCTTTATTATGAGCACATTAAAGATTAAAAGAGAAAACGGAAAAATCTTTTGCCCGTTAGCTGATTCTTGGCATATTGAAACTCCCGAAGAGAAAGTACGCCAAGAATACATAAAAATCCTTGTAGAGGACTATGGATATTCTTTTGACCAAATGGCACAAGAAATTAAGGTCAATAACTCTCAACGTGGTCAAGGCAAAGCACGTGCAGATATTGTTATTTGGAAATCAAAACAGGATAAAATCGAAAGCAAAGCCGCTTTTATTGTTGTTGAATGTAAAGCGGAAAATGTTCGTATTCGTGAAGAAGATTATTATCAGGGATACAATTATGCTTCTTGGGCTGGTGCAAGTTTCTTTGTAACCACTAACGAAAAAGAAACAAAATACTTTAACGTTGACAAAGATTATCTTCCCAAGGAGTTAGTAGAGGTTGTTGCTATTCCTACCGCTGAAGAAGCACTGAATGATAAAAAAGTAAAAGATATTCTTTCCAAAACTAAAACATTTACGAGAGATGATTTTACAAAGATTCTTCGCACTTGCCATAACATTATTCGTAATAATGATAAGCTTTCTCCCGAAGCTGCATTTGATGAAATCAGCAAAATTCTCTTTATGAAAATCAAATACGAACGTGAGCAGCGTGGTGCAAAAGTTTTTACGAAAAATGAGTTTGTAGAAAAAGAAAAATGGTTCGAAAAAGAGATTCGTCCAAGCCTGAAAGGAACTCCCAAAGACCTTCCTTATATGCAATTCTTGTTTTACAACACCAAGGAAGAGTTTAAGGATGACCAACTTTTTGAGGAAAACGAAATCATCAAATTAGACAAAACAGTTTTGAGCAAATTCTCGAAAAACTTGAAACCTATAACCTTTCCGACACACAGGATGATGTTAAGGGTATAGCCTTTGAACAGTTCTTGGGTACTACTTTCCGTGGCGAATTAGGTCAGTACTTTACGCCTCGTACTATAGTTGATTTTATGACACACATTCTGGATCCCAAAGAGAATGAAACTGTATGCGATCCTACTTGCGGTAGTGGCGGCTTCTTAATCAAAGCATTCGAATATATGCGTGAAAAAATCGAGGAAGACGTAAAGAAAGCTAAATCTGAATTGCGTTCCGTTATTGAAGGAGAGAACTACGATTCACTGTCCGAAAAAGAACAGATAGTTATCAACGAATGCATCGAAGCTATGCAATCCACACTTAACAAAGAACTTGATACCCAAGTAGAAGGTAGTCGTATGTATAATCTGTCACGAAATTGCATTTACGGGACAGATGCTAACCCTCGTATGGCAAGAACATCAAAAATGAATATGATTATGCACGGCGATGGACACGGTGGCGTTCATCATCACGATGGCTTGCTGAATGTTAACGGTATTTTTGAAGAGCGTTTCGACGTTATATTAACCAATCCTCCTTTTGGTGCGAGAATTGATAAATCCCAAAAAATTACCGAAGCAGATAAATTTACCGATGAAGCTTTAATCGCAAAATATAAAGAAAAATACGGCGAAGCTTATGAAAAAGCACTTAAGCAGGTAAATGACAACATTGGTAAGTCCTTGCTTTCATTGTACGACGTAGGTTCCATGTCCGGTCTTACCGAAGTTCTCTTTATGGAACGTTGTCTGAGACTGCTTAAAAAAGGTGGCCGTATGGGTATGGTTTTGCCTGAAGGTGTGCTTAACACATCAAACCTTCAGAAAATTCGTGAGTATTTTGAAGGTAAGGCTAAAATCATTTTGATTTGTTCAATCCCCCAAGATGTATTTATCGCTGCCGGTGCCACAGTAAAACCCAGCCTTGTTTTCTTCAAGCGTTTTACCGAAGAAGAAGAGCTTCAGTACTTAGGTGCAAAAACAAGGGCAGAAAAAGAAATTAGACAGAAGTACATCGGCCAAATAAAAGCTTTGCAAGAAAAAATAGTCGAAGAAAAATCCAAGAAACTTAAGGTTAAAGCGCTCATTGCAACAGCAGAAAAAGAACTCAGAGATCTTGAAAAGGCTATCATCGAAGAAGCTAAACCGCTCACCAAAGAATACTTCGATTACGAAATTCCTATAGCTATGGTTGAGGATGCGGGCATTACTTCTACAGGTGCTGTTTCCGCAGGCAATCAGCTTCCTACCCTTCAAGATGAATATAAAGAATATAGAATTGCAAAGAAGCTATGGAACGAAGCCAATAGCGTTGTTTCCTATACCATAAATTTGCAAGGAAGGCTTTTCCGTACCAGCGATGGTAAGGAGGTTGAACTAAAGTGGTAAATACAAATTCAGTGTTGTCCTCTATTTTATTTAGCCAAACCATCGATTGGAATATAAAACAATTCTTTAGTTCCACCTCGATTAATTCATCTTTTGAGTTAAAAAGAATAGGAAAAGCAATAACACGCCGAAAAGATCAAATGGTTGTTGAATATGACAAAAGATACAAGCGTATTACAATCAAAACAAATTGCGGTGGTGTTTTTGTCAGAGATGAGGTTTTAGGAAAAGATATCAAAACCAAGAAACAGTACTATGTAAAGGCTGGTCAGTTAGCAGTGTCAAAAATCGACGCTCGAAACGGTGCATTTGGCATTGTTCCTCCTGAAGCAGATGGCGCTATTATTACCGGTAATTTTTGGGTTTATGATGTGAATCCCGAAATAGCAAATATTGACTATTTGATTTTATTATTATCTTCTAACGTATTTGTACAAGCTTGGCAGGGTTGTAGTAATGGTAGTGGCAATCGTTTGTATTTACAGGAAGATAGATTTCTGAATTACAAAATACCAATGCCAGATGTGATCAAGCAGAAACAAATAGTCGATAGATATAACAAGGGGATTTGTGACGCAAATAGTGCTACAAATAAAGCATATGAACTCAGTAATTCAATAGATTTATGCTTATTCAATTTGTTGCATATAAAACCTATTGCAGAGCAAGATCGCAGTACGCAGGGATTAATATCAACTACAACATTGAAAGATCTTATTGGCTGGGGAGCAAAAATAAACAGCAACCCAATTAAACCACAGGAATTATTTAAGTCAACGGCATATAAAAATATGCCCTTGGAGTTTTACTGTGAGATTAACCCTAAAACAATATACCCAGATGATATCGAAGATGTTTCATTTATACCCATGGAATGTGTGTCCGACATATATGGAGAAATTATAGAGCACAAAAACGGGAAGTCAACGAATAGTAAAGGATATACATCTTTTCAGGAAAATGATGTCATTTGGGCAAAGATAACGCCGTGTATGCAAAACGGGAAGTGTGCAGTAGCCACCAATCTAAAAAACGGTTATGGATATGGTTCTACAGAGTTTCATGTTTTTAGAGCAACCCAAAATGCCATTCCGGAGTATATACATTGTTTTATGAGATCTAAGAGAGTACGTAAAGTTGCTATGAGTTATTTTACAGGCTCAGCTGGTCAACAACGTATAGGTACGGATTTTTTAGAAGCTTTGACATTACCTCTTTTACCATTACGCTCTGAAGATCCTAATGTTACAACTCAAGAAACTGTAGTTAAAAAGGTGATTGAGATTAGAACACAAATTAAGGAACTACACATAAAAGCAACAAATATACGTGAACAAGCAAAAAAAGAATTTGAGGAGGCCGTTTTCGGTGAAACTCAAAAAGTTACAAATTAAAAAGTATAAAAATTTAATAGATTTTACAGTTGATTTTGAATCAGGTAAAGGTTTATCTATCCTAATTGGTAATAATGGTTCAGGAAAAAGCAATGTTTTAGAGGCTATAAGTGGTATTTTTGTCAATGCCTATTCTGCTAAAGCCATTCACAAGTTTGTATATTCATTGACCTATGAGATAAAAGGAAAAGAAGTTAAATTAGAGCAAAGAATATACCGATGCCAATACTATGTGGATGGAAAAGTAATTGCCGTTAAGGAACTTGCTTTACGAGGTTTATTACCCACTAATGTTATAGCTTTGTATAGCGGGGAGGATAAACGTTGGTGGCACAATTATTATGAGCCATTCTATTTAAAGTTCACAAGAAATATAAATGCAGGTACAAGTAATACCCTATCCCCCAAAATGTATTACATAAACAAGTATTACTGAGATATTGCGTTGCTTTCACTCGTTTATAGCACTGCTGAAGATGATAAGCATTTTTTAAAAGAAACTATTGGTAGAGATACCGTAGACCATATATTGCTCTTTTATACACAAAATGTTGAACGGCACTGTAAATCAGAATTGCTAAAATCATTTCTTCAGTCTGTAAACCTTTTTTCCGAACATAGCAAAGGTCCTGATGGCGAGCCAGTCTATTTATATGCAATGACCAAAGAAAGTATATTCGATACATATGGCGTTCGGGTTTTTGAAGATTTTGCAGCGATGAAGAATTTTTATATGTTTGCAGATGCCAAATTTCTTAACAACAAGCCCGAAGAGTTCAACTATTACGAAAAACAGTTGTTTGATTACTTCGTTCAGGCATATATGCCTAAAGACAAAAAGGTAATTAAGAATATTGAATTAATCTACAATGGTTTTTCGGCAAAAGATTTAAGCGAAGGCGAGAAGAAACTAATTTTGATCAGATCAGTTTTATCTTTTGTTGCCGATGAAAATTCATTAATCCTCTTTGATGAGCCTGATGCAAATATTCATGAAGGACGTAAGCAACAGATATACAATATTTTTGCCGAATATTGCAAATTTGATCGTCAAATGGTTGTTGCGACACATTCTCCAATTCTTGCTCAACTAGCTAAAGAAAAAGAATTACTGATGTTAGAACTTGAAAACGGCAAATCAACCATTTTAACTGATGAAAAAATCGAAAAAATCAAGAAATTGTCAGGTACATCTTGGGATGTTATTGGACAAGGAATGATGTTAAGATCAAGCAGACCTCTTGTGGTTTTTGAGGGTAAAACAGATGTCATGTATGTTAAGCGTGCATTGGAAATGCTCAAATCAAGGGTTACTGATTATGCATCATTAAATGTAGATTTTTTAAATGCCAATGGTGCGGGAAACGTAAAATCATTTATTGATAATCTTAAGGCTTTTGTGCCTGATTCTAAAAAAATAGTAGTCTTCTTTGATCGTGACAACGCAGGGAAAGATGGAGTACAAGCAATTACAGGTATATCTAAAAATGATGGAAGGGTTGCTCATTATCAAGATATTGTTCAAGATAATATAACTACTTCTTTTATTTCATATAAAGATGGTGTAACCGAAGGTGATTTCCTTATCGAAGATTATTTTTCTTGGGATGATACTATCAAAGCGATTGTAGAAGATGTTATACCAGATCGTAAGCATCCAATTAAGATGTTACCTAATTTGCCAGATAAGATTAAAAAAGAGCTTGAAAAAAGAATCAATAAATTTGAGGCAGATGAATTCAATGGATTTATTCCATTACTTGATAAAATAGTTGAATTAACAAAGGAGCAAGCTGTATGAATACACAAAAACTTAATTCAGCAATAGCTGAGTTTACAAAGAAAAAGAAGTCCAATACGGCATATTACGAGGAAAACTGGGCGGAGCAAATTCGAATTTTGTTTGGAGAGAAAAAATGAAATGTGAATGTTCAATTTGTAAAAACAATATTCCTTTTGATCTGCCTAAAGAAATAGTTGAAGTTGCTCTTAAAGGAGATCTAGTGCTTTTTTGTGGTGCAGGAATTAGTACAGAAAATAAAAATGTTCTGCCATACTCTTTTTATTCCTCAATAAAAGAAGAATTGGGCATAAAGAGCGATTCAATTTCATTTAGCTCTCTTATGCAAAAATATTGCAATGAGCCAAATGGAAGAAAAAAGCTTTTAATTAAAATACACGATCGGTTTAATTATATTCATTCGTTTCCTGAACTGGAACGTCAGGCTACATCATTCCACCGCGAACTATCTGAAATTCATCCGATACAAACAATTATTACAACAAATTGGGATACATATTTTGAAGATTATTGTGGAGCAATTCCCATCACGATTCCTGATGATTTTGCATTTTGGGATGAACATTCGAGGTTTGTGCTTAAAATTCACGGCTCAATCAATAATCTTAGTTCAATTATTGCAACAGAGGAAGATTATAAAAAATGCCTCGACCAACTGAGAAATGGCATTATCGGAGCTACTCTTAAGACAATTCTTGCAACCAAAACGGTTGTTTTTGTCGGTTTCTCATTTGGTGATGAAGATTTTAATCAGATCATTGATTATTTGAGAAAAGAGATGGGTGCCATATACCCTCATGTTTATTTTGTCACATTAGACACCACGCTCAAAGATAGATTAAATTACCAATACTCTACTTCCATTATTACTTCTGGGACATATTTTGTCCACCAACTTAAGCTCGAGCTAATACAACGAGGCGCTATCAAGAATTACTCGGTGTACCCGATTATTTCTTCTGCGCTTACTAATGTTGAAAAATTACATGACAAAATATCTCGGATAGATTTGTCGGTGTACCCAAGCGTTATTTATTCTCTTGCGTACCAAGATGGAGTTATTCACGCTTTTGAACGGTTCTTACAAAACTATCATACCGGTGAGTATAATTGCCCAGATGTTATTGGTAGACTTGGTAGAGAATATGAAAAAATCGTATCTGAATGTCATGCTTCCAAAAATTACTGGGACGAAGCCTATTATGAAGGGTACTTAAATGGCGTGGTTCTTATTGGAGCGTGTGGCATTGATCCGACAGCGATTGAGTATTTCCCGTTTATATATTTACCAAATGCAAAAGAGCCACTTACATCTGTTGAGGTTTTCAAAAAAGAATTGGATAGGGTTTCAACTACGAAAAGCAAATATCATCGTTTTGCAAAGAAAATAGTCGAGGAAAAATGCGACAAAGGTATGGTAGTGCACCATCCGCCCTTTTGAAATGTAACAAAGAGAAAAGGTGAGAATGTGAGTTCAACACGTAAACACTATAAATATGAATATCTAACTTCTCGTTGGGGCGGCATGAAATTGCGCAAAGAAATGGAACCCCGTATTGAATCATGGCTTTCCGGATTTCCTGAAGAAGAACAAAAGTTAATGATCGATTTATTATCTAATTTTCATTACTATAGTGAGAAAAGAATTAACGAAAAAGTAGAAGAGCTATACAAAGAATTTGTTGAATCATATACAGGAAACCCCGCCGATGTGATATTTACGAAAATCATTAAAGAACAAGGTGCCTCATTCTCAGATATTTTTTCTTCAGCTTTTTGGTTTCAAAATAACTTATATGATTATATGGAACCAAACATATTATCATTACTTGAAGAAGGATCAGTTCCCGTCACACTTGTAATTGTTGATGACTATTCGGGTACAGGAAAAACCTTTATAAAAACGATAGACAAGCTTATTGAAAAAAACAGAGATATTATTACAACATCTTTGTATTTTTTAACCTTACACATAACTCAACGGGCAATAAAACAGATTGAGGAATATTCAAAAGAAATTGGAGTGCAAATAAAGATTATCTCTCTTGAAATATCCGATGAAGCATTTAAAAGTGGATATTTATTTGAAGAAGGCCAAGCTTTCAAACATAAAAAATATTACTCTGATATTTGTACAAGACACTCGATAAATGAAAAATTTGTATTTGGTTTCGAAGACGTTGCATCCTTGGTAGCATTTTATTACAATACTCCTAACAACACATTAGGATTGTTCTGGCATGATTTGACAGATTTCATTGCCTTGTTTCCGAGACATAAGAAAGAACAAACATCTTTAAAACAAATGCAAAAAGATGCACAGGATAGGAAAAATAGGCGTGAGCAAATTGTTATATTTGGAATAGACGATGCACGGTTGACTGCAATAATGGCCTACTGTATTGCAAATGGTACTAATGTATCTCTTGCGAATATGAAACATGATTTTGGATTGACCCCAGAGCAGCTTGATTCCATCCTCGAGGAGATGATAAAGAAGGAATACATATATGTAGAAAATGGTACAATAATTCCAACAGAAAAACTCAAATCACATATGTTTGTAAGCAGGCTGAAAAAATATAAAAAGTCATTCTATCATAATGATAATGGGACTGATACCAGTACGTTTAATACGCACGATGAGTATATTCCAGTGAATTTCAAGTAAAGGGGGAAATAGCAGACATCGCAGTTTAGAAAATGGTCAATCAGTGATTGACCTATTTGATCAAGTTGCTTGAAGCCATATGTATGTGGCGGCAGTGTCAGCCTAAAGGCGTCGACACTTGCCTGGCCACATACATATCATATGGCTTCGCCAAATTGTAACCAATAACAGGTTAAACTCTAACATGTTAGAGTTTAACCCGGCTTTCGCCACGGGTATCCTGCGGCTACCCGTGTAATAACAGTTTAGGTAAATTGCGATGCCTGCTTTTCATATATGGGAAACGATAAACTATATGAAGCCTCTCGAAGAGGAGTTATTTCAGAAAAAACATATCGAGAAATACTAAAATATAAAGAGCGGCTTCAAAAAAATGGTGTACCCGTAATTTATAATTTGCGACATGTTAGGAAAATATTTCAAATAAGGCGTAAGGAGCAAGAACTATTTTTTGGTGCACAAAGAGAGGCGTTATATTATCAATTTGAAATACCAAAAAAATCAGGAGGTAAAAGAACAATTGAAGCTCCGTGTGACCGCCTTAAAAAAATTCAGCGATGGATAAAAGATGAAATTATTGATTCTTTTTACCCATCAGAATACGCTACTGGTTTTAGGAAAGGAATCTCAATAGTAGATAATGCAATGCCACATATTGGGAAAGAACTTGTAATTAATTTCGATCTTAAAGACTTTTTCCCAAGTGTTACATATGCGGAAATACTTAAGTTATTTGTATATATGGGTTATCGCTTGGATGTAGCACACTTATTAACGAAAATATGTACTAATTCTGAAAATGTCTTACCACAAGGATCTCCTGCGAGTCCATCAATTTCAAATTTAGTATTATTAAAACTCGATAAACGATTATCTTCTTTGGCTAAGACAATAAGTTGCAGTTACTCTCGATATGCAGATGATATTACTTTTTCTGGAAATAAAAGCATTAAGAGCATTGTTCCTCTTGTAATACAAATTATCATTGATGAGGGTTATACAGTGAACGAAAACAAAATCAGACTTCAGTATGCTAATCAACGTCAAGAAGTAACCGGACTGACAGTAAACACTAAATTGGCGGTGTCAAAAAATATCACCGATGAAATTGAGAAAGCAATATATTTTTGCAACAAGTTTGGGGTATCAAGTCATATGAAACATATTGCATGTGACAAACATTTTTATCGCGAGCATTTATATGGAATTGCGTATTTTATTATGATGGTAGATCCCCAAAAAGGCAAAATCTATTTGAAAGAGTTAAACGACCTTAATTGGGTATAATCGCAAAAGGAAAACTATAATGATTATCAGAAAAATAAGAATAGAAAATATTAGAGGAATTGAATTCCGAGAAATATCTGTTGATGTTCATCCCAATACACCAACTTTTTTTGTTGCTCCAAATGGATTTGGAAAGACTTCAATTGCAACAGCGTTTAAGTCAATTAAGCAATCAAACTTGGATATTGATGAAGACGACAAATATATGAACGATATGTCAAGGGATTCTCTTATTCAATTAACTGATGCACAAGGAAACACTTACTTGGCAAATTTCACGAGTAACACTATCTCACAGACTTTTAGTACTTTTGTCATCAATAGTCAAGTTAAGCCAAAGGCTTCATCAAGATCTTTTGGTGGTTTTTCTGCCGCATCACCTTCCCTGGTTGTTGATCCAATTATTCTTGCTAATACAATTCCCTCAACCGCCGAGTTTGCATATTCCTTTATATCAATGAAAACTTTCTATACTTCCTCGGTCGGAAAACTGTTATGCAATTTGACAACCATGCTCAAATCAAGTCCCTTTGTACATAGTATTAGCAAAAACAAAGAGGCTCTTTTAAAACTGAGCCAACAAAGAAACGCAAAACAAATTTCCAAATTCATTGAATATATAAATGGGTTCTCTGGTACAAAAAAGGATTTGTTAAGTCAAGGAATAGATTCGTCAGTTATCGAAAATAATGTTATAATTCCAGAGCTGATTGGCAATTTTTCTGTTTTTTTCCCAAATTCATCTCAATTAGAAAAAATAATAAATATAATCCAAATAAGCAAAGTCGTAAAAGATAATCAAGCAAAATTATCTCGTATTTTTAAATATTATGATTATTTAAGCGAAAAGCGAACTATTGATGAAATGTTAAATTTCTTTAATTGCACATGGAAAAATATTCGTGCATCACAGCAGCACGGCAAGTTGGTTGTAAATTTTCCAAAAGCAAATGAAATTTCAAATGGCGAAAGAGATGTCCTTTGCTTTATTGCTAAGCTATTCGAAGCGAAAAGTAAGTTAAAATAAGAACATTCGATATTGATTATTGATGAAATATTCGATTATCTTGATGATGCTAATTTGATTGCTGTCCAGTATTTTTTAACAAAACTTATTATGTTATATAAATCGGAAGGGAAAGAACTATATCCAATAATATTAACGCATTTAGACCCCATGTATTTTAACACATATAGTTTTTCAACCAAAAATGTCGTTTATTTGTATGATGGAATCGGAACAACAAATAAGTACAAAATTAATGAATTACTGAAAGATAGAGATAATTGCAAAAAATTTTATCGAGAAGAGTATGACAACATATCTTCACATTATCTACACTATTCTCCGACTATGTCCGATGAGCGTGAGTATCTACAAAGTCTTAACATTAGTAAACCGTTGTTAACTTCAAATCTTTTTCACGCTACAGCATTGGAGGAACTTGAAAAATATAAAAGTTCTCAAGATTATGACATAGCACTCACTTGCTGCGGACTAAGAATCTATATTGAAAAAAACATATACGAAAAGCTAAATGCGGATCAACAAGCCGAATTCCTTTCTAAGCATAAAACAGTAGATAAATTGTCTTATGCAAAGCAACAAGGTATAGAAGTTCCAGAAGTCTACTTCCTATTGAGCATCATATACAACGAGTGTCTGCATCTAGATTCTCAATGCAAAAAGCTTAAACCGATTGCTTGCAAATTAAAGAATAAAGTAATTCAAAACATGATATCAGAGATATAATTTGTTATTCAACTGCAAGGGAATAAGCAATTATTTAAAATTGGTTTATTACAAGGAAGCAGTAACAAATACAATACAAACAAAAAATGAGAGTAGCTTTGGAGATGTGCTGTCTCTTTTGTAATTTAAGAAGCTTTTATTTATTTCTAAGTGAGAATTTTGTAGGCACAGGAACACTCTTCCTGTGCCTACTTGCTTAAAAATCTATTACTTCCTGATTTACTATCTCTCTCGCTTGAGAACTAATATTGTTCATCCTCCGCACCCAAGCCATTTGGTCGGTGGCTTTGAGTTGTTCCGTGACACCTTCCTTTTCGGCGTATTCTTTTACCAGCCGAGAAAAAAGCTCCTGTGCCTGTTCTTCAGTATCGGCGAGGTGGGAATGGAGTTTGCCGGAAGTGAGCAAATTGTAGTACAGGACTTTGTGGTATTGCTTCAAGTATCGCAGTCGGCGCTGTCCCCACACGCCGATAGGGCGTTCATCTTCGGCGGGTAAAGTAAGATTAGGCAAGCGGTAGTCGCCTTGCATTGTGTATGTACCGCCGATATGTTCAAATATTGATTTCATATAGTAAAACCTCCTATTGTGCTTAAATTAATTGTAAAAACAGCTTGATTACAAAAAAATACGACGAACATTCCGATGTTCATGCCACTTTTTACAACGAACATTGAAAATGAGGCGTTTTTTCAGAATAGAATTACTCTTTTAGCAAATCTTGAAACGGTGTTTCGGTTGAGACAAAAGCTTCATAGGCGAAGTTCGCTCCGAGGCGAAAGCTCATAATGAAACTATCGAGATTGGATTCGCCGTTGACAACACCCCAAGCGTTCACATAGTCGAGAAACCATTTCTTCAGCTTGTCGGTCAGGGCGTTGGTTAACAAATCTTCGTTATTCATCAGAATTTCCATTTGCTTTTGCACCGCCTTATTTTCTTTGGTGCTGCGTGCCTGCGGATCAATATTTCCGTAGTAAAATTCCTCTATAAACTGTGACATAAATAATGCACCTGCCTTTCGATTACAGTTTAGCAAAATCGAAAAGTAGGTGCGAGTATGCGAATTTTTAAATCGCACATTTCATTTATATACTGGCGATTGAGCAAATCGTAGAGAATAATTAGCACATCATATCTGCAAAACCGTTCAAATCACCACAAAGTTGAGGATAGATAATCTTGTTTAACAAGGAATCAATATCATAATATTAAAGTTATACGAAAATATATCGTAGAGCTGTTTGGGTTGTCAACTTTGACATTTACTTTTTTTGAAAAACTTCTAAAAAAACTATTGACATGGGTGTGACCCCAAGGTATATCATATAATAGATGAAAGGTGGTGAACTTATGGGATACTCCGTCAAATGGGTTGCTGATAACCTTGGAATTACTCGTGATATGCTTCGATATTATGAAAAAGAAAAGTTGCTCCCCACTAACGAGAACCGTCACTATCGCAACTATAGTGACGAGGATATAGAACGGATATGGGGCATCAAGCTCCTAATAGGTATCGGGTTTACTGCAAAAGAAATCTATGCACTTATGAACATGTCGGATTTTGACTTTGATACTGCTATTGCGAAAAAAGTGAAAGAACTTGAACGAAAACACGAAGAGGATGTAATATATCTAGAGTTTGCTAAAAGCATAAAGTTTTTGGGTCGTATTCCTACAACATCTAAAATCGGAAGTGTAAAATTTGACGATTTTCTCGCATATGCCCATGAGAACTGGAACTTTTACGATGACCCACGCTCGGCTCCATTTATGCAGATTGCGGACACGCTCATTTCAAAGGAACCGCAGGAATGGAGTCCCGATGATGTGGAGCGTATTCTTAAGATGTTCGGAAACTTTGGTGCCGAGGGAATGATGCATACATACACCCTACACGGTTATTATCAGGTTATCTCGGATATGCAAGAACTCGGCTATGACAACGATGCGGTACAACGAGTTGTTCGCTTGTTGCATAAATATTTGGTTGAGCATAATACGGAACCAGAACTTGATGGTAAAATTACTCCGCAATTTGTTGCGAAATATACCGCACCTTTTTTCATTAGCGGTGATGTAGCTGTGCAACACGAACGCAACTACGGTAAAGAAGGATGTTTGTTTATCGCACAAGCACTGGCATACTACGGTGGATTTACCATTGAGGACCTATAAAGGAGGATATACATGAGTGATGTAAAAAAGAAGTTTATAAAAAATGAAACCGTTGTTTTGGATAAGGATGTAGAAGTACCGCCTGAGACCAAGAAGAGTTTTTTGGTATGGGTCAAGGTTCATAAGAAACAGTTGATTTTGACAGGAGTCAGCATCACAACAATTGTTGGGATTATTCTTGGTATAAAAAATAAGTATGCTTTTGCAGAACTGTGGGCATCGCTTGCTGATAGTATAAATAAAGTTTCTGTTTCCAAATCGACGGCTATAACAGTAAATCAGTCCTATGTATCTGTTCCTGACGCGACTCATCCAGTTAGAATATATACAACTCCGACAGGGGCATTTGATGTAAGTAGGCACATTAGGACAATGGCTGCGGATAAACACCACTCAGTAGCAAAAGCGGCTGAAGCTGCAGCGCTTGGAATCACTCTGCTCCCTAATCAGACTCTTGTAAGACCGTACACGAAGTATGTCGCTTAAGAAGGAGGTCAATATGGCTGAACAGAAAAAGAAACGAAAAAGCATAGTTGATATCCTCACCTATGCGTACATACGAAACATCAAGAAATGGATGTTTTGCCCTGCCTGTCAGAATGGCAAGATGACCATCAATAAAAAGTCCACGCGTTGGACTTGTGAGGAATGCGGCTATCAGCTTTCAGCAGATGAATTTGAGGATGACTATGTATTCTGGTTTTGCGATGAGTGCAATTCATACCTGAATAATCAGGAAGGATTTGACAGAAACGCTTCTCGCCATATCTGCCAAAAATGCGGATATGAAAATGATACCACATTTGATAACCTGAAAGGCATCTGTTCAGATTGTGGAAAGGTCATCCCTGATTCTGATGGGACTGTGTGTGCTGAATGTAGACTAGCTCGTCGTCAGAAAGCAAAAGAGTGGCTTGCCACTGTTGGCAAGATTGCTGGAGTGGTAACAGCTGTAGCTGGAGCTGTTTATCTTTCTTCTCAAACAACTGATGATGAAGATAGTGACAATTATACACCTCTCCTTGGTGAAGATGATGAAGGAGGCAATGGTATGAGATGCGCAAATTGCGGAAATACCGATGAAAGTACTTTGTGGGACGAGGGTGACACAATTTATTGTTCCAGATGTACACATAGAACTTCTAAAGAAACAGAAGAAGACGATGTGGTCGAGTGTCCATACTGCCACAGAATGAGAGACCGCAAGGCAATGTATTGCCGCTGGTGTAACGATTCTACCTGGCAGACAAGCACACAAGAAGAATTTGAAGAAATAGATAGAATATTAAAAGATATGGGATATTAAAAAATTGCCTCACTACAGAGAACCACTCCAGTAGTGAGGCGTTTATGTGATTGCGAATTTTCAAATCGCACATTATTTTTTTGCTTCACCTTCCTTTGAAAATCATTTAGCGTTTGGATATGCCACAGGCTTTTGCGGGTGATGGAGCGGAAGATCAGGGAGCAGAAGAAATCCACAAGAAAGATTTTCGGGATACAGAACTCCAGTCACTTTTGAAAGGCTTTCAGCAACCCGCGGCTGCACCAGTTGTGGACGGTGGTCAGGGTGTAGCCGGTCAGGGTTACCACATCCTTTACCGTGACCGCATCCGGGTATTTGCGCAGCAGCTTTTCATAGTAGACGTGCATTAGCACCATTATACGCAGCATTGACAATAATGTAAACAAAAATATTAACAAAATCACGCAAAGCAAACAATTTATCAGATAGTTTTGGGATTGGCAAAATAGCCCTGCAAAAGCAAGTAAAGCGGTAGACAGCAACAGCTAATCTGACTGATTTGCTACTATAAAACAGAATTTTCTGTCTACGTGAATAACACATTTATCGCAAGTCTTTTCTTTGTAACAACAAGTTAATTTATGCATAAAATATCATTGAATAAAATAACGGTTGGTGAAAAAGGTGGCATTGAGTACAAGAGAATTGCTTGCAAGGCTTTTAAAATGTGAGGCAGGTGGGGAAGGTGAAAACGGAATGCGTGCCGTTGCGTCGGTAATTGTAAACCGAACCCGTGTTCCAAACGGGGAATTTGCAAGAGTCAGCAAGGGCGGAGATTTCCGTGCCATAATGGAACAACCAAATCAATTTACCTGTCTTAAAACAACTGTCGGAGGACAATATAATCCTCAGAATGTTTACAATATACGCCCTGACGAAATTCACTATAACATTGCCGATTGGGCATTGGCGGGCAATACCGATTCATCTGTCGGAAATTCAATTTTCTATTTTAATCCATTTTCAGATACCTGCCCAACATTTTTTCCGTCAAACAACGGAATAATTTACAACAGGGTAGGAGATCATTGCTTTTATTCGCCTACCGAGGCTTATTCCAAAACATAAAGGAGCATAGCTTAATGGATAATTCTTCAAATATGACAGTTAATACAACTCCTATGGCAAATCAGATTAATCCCGAACATCTTTACGGACTTGATAAAAACAAAGCCTGTATCAACAATTCATCTCCGTCAAACACAGCGGATATCGGATATTATATTCCTGCGATTGACGAAATTATGCGACACAATCCGTGCGCACCGTCTGTTGCACACAATGATATTGCACACAATGATATGACAGAAAAAGTTCAAAAATCAAATGACAATCCCTCACTTGAACAGGCAGAAATAGCATATGAAGAGGGCGGTAGTACATCGGAAGAGCAACCTAAAAATATAAATAAATACAGCGGAAGTCTTCAAAATATACCGTTTATTAAGGACTTAAAAAAAATAGATACATCTATACCTGTTTTGCCTGCAACCCCTGCCACAACGGCGAGCCCCGGAGCTACTGTTGCAACGCCGATAATGCAGAATATCGGAATGTCGATGAGTGATTATCAATATCCTTTTCCTGTAACAGCCGAAAATCTGAGATATCACAACGGTTTTATGCGAACACAAATCGGAAGAAGAATCACCGTTGATTTTCTCATGGGAGCAAACACAATTGTTCAGAAAACAGGCTATCTTTTAGGTGTTGCTCAGGATTATATCCTTATAAATGAGATTGACACCAACGACATCACAACCTGTGATTACTACAATATAAAATTTATAAGGTATTATTACTAAACCACAGCGGCAAAAACTAAAGTTTATAGTTTTTGCCGCTGTTTTATTGTCATTATTTGCTATGTGTACATCATTTCATTATTTTAACATATAATTTTCTATAGTGTAAAAAATTAAAAAATTGTAAGAAATATTGAATTATTGCTGTAATTTGTGATATAATGTGAGCGTTGATGTTATCACTTCTCAATAAACAAACAACAGGTAGCTATAAGACCTGTTACATATTATTTTATCTTGGAGGAATCACCATGAAATTCTGTAAATATTGCGGAGCACAGCTTGAAGACAATGCTGTTTGCAACTGCGAAAAATCAAGAGCCGCTCAAGCACAGGCTCAGCAGGCAAATGCACAGGCACAGCCTCAGTATCAGCAGCCTGTTCAGCCACAGTATCAGAACCCTGTTCAGCAACAGTACGCACAGCCGCAAAACCCTCAGACACAGCAGTCGCCTTATGCCGTAAATAACACAGCACCCATTGGGGAAAATGCTTTTGTTAAGGCTTTAAAGAACATTCCTGTTGTGTTCACTTCATTCTTTAAGGATTCCAAAACTGTTATCAAAACAGCAAAGGCTGAAAAAGACATCATTCTCGGCGCTCTTTTCTCGGCAATTTTCTTTATTGCACTCATTCTTGGCAATATGTTTCTTATGCTTTCTATGAGCGCACTTGATTTTCCGAAAACACTTCTTGTAAGTCTTGTTACTACTGTCCTTATCGGCGGCTTCTATTCTGTTATTCTTTTTGCATATGTAAAGAAATACAAAACCGAAGAAAATACAGCCAAAGCATTTATTGATTCATTCATTACATTTTCAATTGAATCTATTCCGGCATCAATCGGCTGGATTTTGGCAGGTCTTTGCGCATTAATCAGCGTATATATGTTCCTGTTCTTCTTCGTAATCGTTATGCTTTACCTTGTTATTTCACTTGTAAATCAGGTAAAAGCTAATGTTCCCGAAGCAAAGAACTCTGCATTATTCACTTTAATTCTCACACTCATCGTTGCCGTTGCATTTGTGATTGTATTCTTCATCGGCGCAAAACTTACTATGTGGTCATTTAACACAAGTACATTTGCAACAAGTGTTCTTACATCGCTTATCGGCGGCGGTTCATACTCTTCATGGTATTAATCTGACATACAAATTCATAACATAAAATTAACGCTCCGAATTTATTCTCGGAGCGTTTTTTATATCAGTTCACTGATTATTGAATTTGAAACAAGAAAACCTTTCGGTGTAAAGCTGATTGACTTGTCCGTAACATTTGTATAGCCGTATTTTTCATACTCTTTAGCTTTTTTGATAATGTAAGAGGAGAGGGTGTATCCGAATTTTTCCTCAAATTCGGAATAATTAAGACCGCTTTTCAGCCTGAGAGAGAGCATAATAAATTCCTCCTCATCTCCGCCCGTACCTTCAAAAGACAGCTTATTGTTATTAAAATCGTCCATGCTTCTCGAATAAAAGAACCTTTTGCCCTCAAAAAATGAGTGTGCAGACGGACCTATGCCGATATATTCACCGCATCTCCAGTAATTGGTATTATGTCGGCTTTCATAACCCTGTTTTGCAAAATTAGAAATTTCATATTGCTTGTATCCGAGAGAATCAAGCATTTCAACAGCTTTCAGATACATTTCAGCCTGCATATCATCATCGGCAAGCTTAAGTTTATTTTGCACCTTATAAAACGGAGTATTCTCCTCGATTTTCAAAATGTATGATGAAATATGAGTAACTTTGCAATCGGCACAGAAACGGATTGATTTTTCAAGGCTTTCAATTGTCTGATTAGGAATTCCCATCATCAAATCAAGTGAAATATTATTAAATCCCGCATTTTTAGCCCTTTCAACAGAAGTCTTTGCATCATCAATGCTGTGAATTCTCCCAAGCAACCTTAATTCATCTTCAACAGCAGTCTGCATTCCCATTGAAATGCGATTAAATCCGCAGGCATACATTTTTTCAAAATCAATAGTTTTGGCGGAGTCGGGATTGACTTCAACCGTAATCTCGGCATTATTTTGAATATTAAAATTAAACTTGATAAAATCAAGAATATCACAAAGTCTGTCTGCACCCAAAATACTCGGCGTACCGCCGCCGAAATATACGGTTGCAACATCTCTTTTGGCTTTTTCAGACCAGTATTTTATTTTATCTTTTAATTCAATCACATAATTATCAAAAGCGTTTTCATCTGCATTGCCGCTGAAAAAATCGCAATACGGACATTTATGTTTACAAAACGGTATGTGAATGTAAAGACCGATAGAATTACTCATAAAAAACCTCATAAATGATTTTGAGGCAGAAACACAAGTTTCTGCCTCGATTTGGAAGGTATATGAAAAAATAGGAAAAATCACATTAAGTCCTTCTGTACCAATATATTACAATATATTTACAAATTTGTCAAGTTTTTGTAGCAATTATTTTTCTCACATTTTCTTCATTCTTTATTGACATATACCATTCAAAAATAGTAAAATATAGAATTGTGGATATACTTAACCTCCGAAGGGAAGAAAGATATGAGTTCATTTAAAGAAGAAATCAGCAAGCGCAGAACCTTTGCGATTATTTCGCATCCTGATGCGGGTAAAACAACACTTACGGAAAAGCTCTTGCTCTACGGCGGAGCAATTAACCTTGCAGGTTCGGTAAAAGGCAAAAGAACCGCAAAGCATGCTGTGTCCGACTGGATGGAAATTGAAAAACAGCGTGGTATTTCTGTTACATCATCGGTTTTGCAGTTTAAATATAACGGTTATTGCATAAATATTCTTGACACACCGGGACATGAGGACTTTTCGGAAGATACCTACCGTACACTTATGGCGGCAGACTCTGCCGTAATGGTAATTGACGGTTCAAAGGGTGTTGAGAAACAGACTATCAAACTTTTCAAGGTCTGTGTAATGCGTAATATTCCTATCATTACATTCATCAACAAGATGGACAGAGATGCAAAAAATTCTTTTGACCTTCTTGAAGACATTGAAAATGTTCTCGGAATTCACACCTATCCCGTAAACTGGCCAATCGGTTCAGGTAAGGAATTCAAGGGTGTGTATGACAGAAATTCTAAGAAAATCCTTGCTTTCACCGCTAATAACGGTCAGAAAGAAGTTGAAAAGAAAGAACTTACGCTTGACGATCCTGCCCTTGAAGATACAATAGGCTACTATCATAAGCAGGATTTATTTGATGAAATAGAACTTCTTGACGGTGCAGGCGATGAATTTGACCTTGAAGCAGTCCGCAACGGTCAGCTTACTCCTGTATTCTTCGGTTCGGCTCTTACAAACTTTGGTGTTGAACCATTCCTTGAACAGTTCTTACAGCTCACAACTCCACCTCTGCCAAGAGAAACAGTTGAGGAAAAGGTTGAGCCTATGTCAGACTTTTTCTCTGCATTTGTTTTCAAAATTCAGGCAAACATGAACAAGGCCCACCGTGACAGAGTTGCATTTATGCGTATCTGCAGCGGCAAGTTTGAAAAGAATATGGAAGTGTTCCATGTTCAGGGCAACAAAAAAATGCGTCTTTCACAGCCACAACAGATTATGGCTCAGGAAAGAGAAATTGTTGACGAGGCATATGCGGGCGACATCATCGGTGTGTTTGATCCGGGCATTTTCTCAATCGGTGACACAATCTGTTCACCGGGACACAAGGTACAGTTCAGGGGAATTCCTACATTTGCTCCCGAACACTTTGCACTTGTCCGTCAGAAAGACACAATGAAGCGCAAACAGTTCATCAAGGGTACAAGTCAGATTGCACAGGAGGGTGCAATTCAGATTTTCCAGGAGCTTGACGCAGGTATGGAGGAAGTTATCGTTGGCGTTGTAGGCGTACTTCAGTTTGATGTTCTTAAATACAGACTTCAAAACGAGTACAACTGTGATATCATTATGGAAACACTCCCATATGAATTTATCCGTTGGATTGTAAACGATGACCTTGATCCGAAAACTCTCGACCTTGCGTCAGATACTAAGAAAATTCAGGATCTTAAAGGCAATTATCTTTTGCTCTTTACAAGCTACTGGAGCATAAACTGGGCGCTTGAACACAACAAGGGACTTGAACTCGCTGAGTTCGGTACAAACTAAATATTTAAAATATCGGAGGATATATGCTGTACGACAAGCTTAAAAATTATTCAAAAAGCGGCATATATCCTTTTCATATGCCCGGACACAAAAGAACGGACATTACAGAAGAGGGTATAATACCGTATAATATTGATATAACCGAAATTCATGATTTTGACAATCTCCATTCGCCAAACGGAGTTATTGACGAAATTCAGAAAAAGGCTGCAAAACTTTACAATGCAAAAAATGCTTTCATTCTGATTAACGGTTCAACAGGCGGAATACTTTCAGCAATCCGATCAATGACAAATCAAGGCGACAAGATCTTAATGGCTCGTAACTGCCACAAATCTGTATATAATTCAGCAGAACTGTTTAATCTCAATGTCGATTACATTTTCCCCGATACAGACAGCAGATACAATATTCTTACATCGGTTTCACCTTGCGATATAGAAGATAAACTTACAAAACACAATGATGAAATCAGACTTGTAATCATAACTTCGCCTACATATGAAGGAGTTGTTTCGGATATAAAGTCAATCTCCGAAATCTGTCACAAACACGGAGCAAAATTACTTGTTGACGAAGCTCACGGAGCGCATTTTCCGTTTTCGGACAGTTTTTCCGATGAAGCACTTAACTGCGGTGCAGACGCCGCAGTATTGAGTCTGCACAAAACTTTGCCGTCATTAACTCAAACTGCATTGCTCATAACAAATGACAGCGAGCTTTCTGAAATTCTTGCTGAAAATTTGGCTGTATTTGAAACAAGCAGTCCATCATATATTTTAATGAGTTCAATCGAAAAATGTCTTGATTTCTGCGAAAACAGCAAAGATAAATTCAAGGAATATTGTTGCAATCTTAAAACGGTCAGAGAAAAACTTAAAAATCTAAAATATCTGAAAATTTATGATAAAAGCGATACTGATTTTGATTATGATATCGGCAAAATTGTAATTTCAACAGCGAACGCAAATATTTCGGGAACAAAGCTTGCCGAAATACTGCGAAATAATTATCAGATTGAAACCGAAATGGCGTATTCGGACTATGTAATTGCCATGACATCTGTTTGTGACACTGAAAAAGCTTTTGATATGCTTTCAGACGCTCTGATTTCAATTGACAGCGAACTTTCAAAAGGAGCCGACACCGAGCGTGTTCCGTTAAAAAATCTCTACACAGGCAAAAATTTCAACGCCTGCGAGTTGTACAAATTCAACAAAGAAACTATTCCGTTTCAAAATTCGGAATTCAGAACTTCTGCCGAGTATATCTGGGCATATCCACCCGGAATTCCCCTCATCGTACCCGGTGAAATTATAAGCAAGGAACTTATAAATTACATTGAATATCTTTCAGCCTGCAAGGTTGAGATTATGTCAACAAAAGGCGGTATGACGGACAACATAAGCGTAGTTAAAAAAGATTGACAAATCAATGGCTGTGTGATAATATTAAACTAACAAAATCTAACAAGGAGTTTGATTTATTATGAAGAGAATTAAAACTATCGAAACTCGTGACCTCAAGAAGAGCGTTAAGACAGGCGGTTGCGGCGAGTGCCAGACTTCATGTCAGTCAGCGTGTAAGACATCTTGCGGCGTTGCTAACCAGCAGTGCGAAAAGTGCATGAGCGAGAAATAATTCTATTTTAATTTGATTATTAAGGATTATCGCCGTTTTCCCAAAGGGTTAACGGCTTTCCTTTTGTCTAACGGAGATATTATGATTCATCAGTATAAACTTAACGGATACAACATAGTTCTTGATGTTTACAGCGGCAGTGTACACGCAGTCGATGACCTTGCTTATGATGTTATTGCAATGTACAAAAACGCAACAAAAGAACAGATAATCGACGAAATGCTTTCAAAATATGCAGATAATCCTGAGATTACAAAAGAAGAAATCTCCGACTGCATTGATGATGTAAAAGAGCTTGAGGAACAGGGAAAGCTCTTTACAGACGACAAGTACGAAAACCTTGCATTTGACTTTAAAAAGAGAAACACAGTAATCAAAGCACTTTGTCTGCACATTGCTCACACCTGTAACCTTAACTGCGAATACTGCTTTGCAAGCCAGGGCAAATACCACGGCGAGAGAGCGCTGATGAGCTTTGAAGTGGGCAAGAGAGCAATTGACTTTCTAATTGAAAATTCAGGCAGCAGAGTAAACCTTGAGGTTGACTTCTTCGGCGGAGAACCTCTTATGAACTTTGACGTTGTAAAGCAAATTGTTGCCTATGCAAGAAGCATTGAAAAGGAACACAACAAAAACTTCCGTTTTACACTTACAACAAACGGTATGCTTGTTGATGATGATGTAATTGAATTTGCAAACAAAGAATGTCATAATGTAGTTCTCAGCCTTGACGGCAGAAAAGAAGTGCATGACCATCTTCGCAAAACTGTAAACGGAAAGGGCAGTTATGACATTATCGTTCCGAAATTTCAGGAATTTGTCAAAAAAAGAGGCAACAAGGGTTACTATGTAAGAGGCACTTATACACATAATAACACAGACTTCACAAACGATATTTTCCATATGGCAGATTTGGGATTTACAGAACTTTCAATGGAGCCGGTTGTATGTGCTCCCGATGACCCATATGCACTTACATATGACGATTTGCCTATCCTTTTTGAACAGTACGAAATTCTTGCAAAGGAAATGCTCAAGCGTGAAAAAGATGGCCGACCGCTCACCTTCTACCATTATATGATTGACCTTACAGGCGGTCCGTGCATTTATAAGAGAATCTCGGGTTGCGGTTCGGGTACAGAATATATGGCTGTAACACCTTGGGGCGACCTCTATCCCTGTCATCAGTTTGTTGGCGATGAAAAGTACAAGCTCGGCGATATCTTTAACGGTGTTTCAAACACGAAAATTCAGGACGAATTTAAGCTTTGTAACGCATACGCCCGTCCCGACTGCAAAGACTGCTGGGCAAGACTTTATTGCAGCGGCGGTTGTGCCGCAAACGCTTATCATGCAACAGGCTCAATCACAGGTATTTACGAATACGGCTGTGAGCTTTTCAGAAAAAGAATGGAATGTGCCATTATGATGAAGGTTGCAGAAGCAGAAGAATAAAATTACAATAAAATTTACAGGCAGATACATTTTTCTTGTATCTGCCTGTATTTTCGAGGTGCTGTATGAACGAAAAAATTATTATGCTCGGCACAGGAAGTGCTATGGTTACCGATTGTTACAATACCTGTTTTCTTCTGAAATCCGAAAACGACTGTCTTCTTGTTGACGCAGGCGGCGGAAACGGAATTTTATCCGCAATTAAGAAATCCGGAGTAGCTTGGAACTGCATAAAAACAATGTTTATTACTCATTCTCACACCGACCATATTTTAGGTGCCGTGTGGGTAATAAGGCAAATAAGCGCTCTTATGAATTCAGGCAAATATAACGGTAATTTTAATATTTACTGCCACGATGAATGTGTTGATTCAATCACCGCAATTTGCAACCACACACTTGCACCGAAATTCCTTAAAAATATCAATACAAGAATTTTTATCAATGAAGTAAAAGACGGTGAAATGCAAAATGCCGGCAGTATCCGACTCACTTTCTTTGATATATTTTCAGACAAAACAAAGCAATTCGGATTCAAGGCTGTTTTTCCGTCAGGAAAAGTTCTCACCTGTCTCGGTGATGAACCGTTCAATGAAAAATGCAGAAATTTTGTTCAAAACTGTGATTATCTTATGTGTGAAGCTTTTTGTCTTTACAGTCAAAAAGATATTTTTAAGCCCTACGAAAAATTCCACAGCACAGCACTTGATGCCGGAAAACTTGCAGAGAGTCTTTTTGCAAAAAATCTTATCCTGTATCACACCGAGGACGAAACACTTCAAACACGCAAAAGTACATATGCTTCAGAGGCAGGAACAGTTTTTAACGGAAATATATTTGTTCCCGATGATTTTGAAGTTATTGACTTAAAATAATCTCATAACACCTGCTGTAATCATACAAAGCACAATTCCCATTGCAGTAGGCAAAGCCATAGAAACAAGCGTCCATTTAAGGCTGCCTGTTTCTTTTTTTATTGTCAGACAGGTTGTTGAACACGGATAATGAAGAATGCAAAGAATAATCGTGCATACAGCCGTTGTAATCGTCCAGCCGTTCATACTGAGAAGTTGAAACAGCTGATCGTAGCTTGAATAATCAACAAGAGTACCGCTTGCCATATATGACATAATTATAATCGGAATAACGGTTTCATTAGCAGGAAATCCTAGTATAAATGCCATTATTATAACGCCGTCAACCCCGATAAATCTGCCGAACGGATCTAAAAAATCAGTACAATATTTTAAAAGTGAAACATCGCTTATATGCACATTTGCAAGAATCCAAATTATCGCACCTGCCGGAGCGGCAACCGCAACAGCCCTTCCTAAAACAAATAAAGTTCTGTCCAACAGCGAACGGACAATAGTTTTTAAAATCTGCGGCTTTCTGTACGGCGGAAGTTCAAGCACAAATCCGGACTGTTCGCCTTTCAATATTGTGACTGAAAGTACCTTAGATATAACAAGTGTTATAAAAACACAGAAAACTATTATTCCAATCAACAATGCCGCTACCTCAAGCGAACTGCTCAGCGTAAATGCCGTACCTGCAAAGAACATGAGCAGTAATGCAATTATTGTGGGAAACCGTCCGTTACACGGCATAAAATTATTTGTAAGAATTGCAATCAGTCGTTCCTTTGGCGACTCAATGATTCTGCATCCCGTAACTCCGCAGGCATTACAGCCAAGACCCATTGCCATAGAAAGACTTTGCTTTCCGTGTGCACCGCACTTTGAAAAATACCTATCAAGATTAAATGCAATTCTCGGCAGATATCCAGAATCCTCAACAAGTGAAAATAACGGAAAGAATATAGCCATAGGCGGCAGCATTACAGATACCACCCATGACAGAGTTGTATAAACTCCGTCAATCAAAAGTCCCGTTACAACATCGGGAACATGTAAGAAATCAAAAAGGATATACAGCTTCTCTTTTATAAAGCCAAACAAATTGCTTAACCATTCGCTCGGATAATTTGCACCGACAACTGTTATCCAGAACAATATACCAAGCATTGCAAGCATAATCGGTATTCCCGTGGTTTTGCTTGTAAGTATTTTATCAAGCTTTCTTGTACAAGCATTTAACTCTGATTTTTCATATTTTACGCAGTCACTTGAAATTTTGTTGCCAATCTGCGAAAGCTTTTCAATATTCTGTTTGTAGTTTTTTTCGGATAGTATATCAACGCCTTCAAAATTTCTTTCTACCCTAAAACATTTTGTCTTTCCGCTGCATACATTATAGATCGCTTTTTTTAACTCATCCAAACCTTTTTTGTCTGTTGCACAGGTTTTTACAACAGGTATTCCGAGGTTTAGTGATAACTCGTCACAGTCGATTTTTATACCGTTTTTTTCAGCCTCATCACAAAGATTAAGACAAAGAACAGCATTCTTTGTGACAGATAACACCTGCAATGCAAATGAAAGATTTCTTTCAATAACTCCGCAGTCAACAACTATTACAACGCAATCATTTTGGTTTTGTATAAGGCACTCCCTTGTTACCGCCTCTTCGCCCGAAAATGAAAGCAGGGAATAGCATCCGGGTAAGTCAGTAATACAAAATCTTGCGTCTTTGATTTTGCAACAACCTCTGGCAAACTCAACTGTTTTACCCGTCCAGTTTCCCGTGTGCTGTCTTAATCCCGTCAGTTCGTTAAAAATTGTACTCTTGCCGACATTAGGATTACCGGCAAGAGAAATTTTGTAATCCCAATCCGAGACATCCTTTTTATTAAAAGATGATTTATCCGTAGAAAACAATAAAAAAGCCTCCTTTTATTCAGGAGTAACAATGATATCTTTGCAATCGTTATTTCTCAGTGCCACAACGGCATTTTTAACAAGATACGCAGACGGATCACCGAACGGACTTGTAAACAAGGGGATAACAGGACTGTTCTCCATAATACCAAAATCAAATATTCTGTTTTTGATATTTTCATTACAGTTCACACGATAGACAATCCCCGTAACTCCAAGCGGTAACTTGTCAAGCGAACATTTTTCTTTCATCTGATTCACCGATTTCAACTTTTTATTAACAGCATATTCAATTCATACAAGTAAGTTACACAAAAAGCCAGCCATAAACTAAACTTATATCGTACCTGAATAAACTCTGATATCAGAAAAATTTTAAGGAATTGACACGACTATAAACAGGTGTTATAATTAAATGCAGATTTCAAATGTATATAATTTAATATGGGTTTACGGTTCAAAATGCACCTTGCAGAGTAGATAACAGAGAATTCGGTGAGAATCCGAAGCAACAGTCATTACTGTATTTGGCATTGCCATAAGTCAGGTCGCTGTCCGTATGCCTCGGATTTTGCAAATCTTGGACAAGGAAGAGGTGCAGCCGACCATATCTGTACAGACTTTTGGTCTGTATGGTTTTGTTTGTTGTGCCTTCCAAAAACGGAAGGCTTTTTATTTTGCCTTTCGATATATACAATACAATATGGAGGAAAACACTATGAACAAATCTTTCAAAAAAATCCTCTCAATTGTACTTTCTGTAATGATGATTTCGTCACTTATGACGGTTTCACTTTCAGTAAGCGCAGTTGAAGACGGAAAAGTAAGAGTAATTGTCAGAAATGATACATACTCAGTAGAAAACGGCGCTCCGTGGGACGGCGTTCTCGTTGACGAGTGGGTAAGCATTAATAATGACACTACTATGATGTCAGCCGTTGCTGATGCACTCAACAATCACGGCTACACACAGGAAGGTGCTGAGAACAATTACATCTCATCAATTAACGGTCTTGCTGCATCTGACGGCGGTACAATGAGTGGCTGGATGGGAACTCTCAATGACTGGTTCACAAATTCAGGTTTTGCATCCTATACAGTAGCAGACGGCACACTTGAGAGCGGTGACGAAATTGCTATTATGTATACTTCAAACGGTTACGGCGAGGATATCGGCGGTACATGGGCAAATAACGATACAACTGTTAAATCGGTTGAAATTACAGGTGCCGAGCTTTCAGGCGAATTTGATCCGTCAGTTACAGACTACACACTCACAATCGACACTCCGTCAGCTGATGTAAATGTAGTTCCTACTGCAACTAACAAAAACTTCCAGACAAGAAAGTATAAAAACCAATATACTCCTGATGTTGAAAACACAGATTATAAGAGAAGTCAGACTGTTAATGTTTCTGACGGTGACAAAATTATCATCGGTTGCGGTGATACTGCATGGCCGTCGATGAACACAAGTGAAGGCGGTACTGTATATACATTCACAGTGAAATATGCTCCTTCCGCAGCTGACACAGTTTCAAACAAGATTGACGAGGTTGCAAAATATCTCGCATCACAAAACACACCCACAGTTTCTTCGGTAGGCGGTGAGTGGACAGTACTCGGTCTTGCAAGAGCAGGTAAAATCACTGACGAAATTGCAGACGGTTACTATCAGAATGCAGTTAAGTATGTTGAAGAAAAGGGTTCTGCAAAGCTTCACAATACTAAATCAACAGACAATTCAAGAGTAATCCTTGCACTTACGGCAATCGGTAAGGATGTTACGGATGTTGCATCATATAACCTTCTTGAACCGCTTGCAGATATGGATTATGTTAAGAAGCAGGGTATCAACGGTCCTGTCTTTGCCCTCATCGCACTTGATACGGGCGATTATGAAATTCCGCAGACTGACGCCGCAAATCCCACAACAAGAGAAAAGCTCGTACAGACAATTCTTGATGCACAGGTAGCAAACGGTGGCTGGACATTTTTCGGTTCAACTGCAGATCCTGATATGACAGGTATGGCAATTCAGGCACTTGCTCCTTACTACTCAACAAACAGCGATGTTAAAGAGGCAATTGATAAAGCACTCACAGCAATGTCAAACGCACAGAATGAAAACGGCGGATTTGCATCATGGGGTTCTGTAAACAGCGAAAGCTGTGCACAGGTACTCGTTGCACTTACAAGCCTTGGAATTGATCCTACAAATGATGAAAGATTCATCAAAAACGGCAACACACTCATCGATGCTATGATGAGTTTCTCCGCTGAAAACGGATTCGGTCATACAGATACAAAATACAATCAGATGGCAACCGAACAGGGTTTCTATGCTTTTGTTTCATTTGACCGTCTTGTAAACGGCAAAACTTCGCTCTACAATATGACTGACCGACTTGCAGAAAATTATGCCGTAGGTGATGTTAATCTTGACAACACAGTTTCTGTAATTGACGCAACACTTGTTCAGAAGCAGATTGTAAACCTTGAACAGCTTTCAAAGGTTTCACTTATCAAAGCTGATGTAAATCATGACGGTATTATCAATGTTGTTGATGCAACAGAAATTCAGAAAATCATCGTTAAGCTCGTTTGATTAAAGTTCACAAGTAAAAATTGGTTATGGAAAAGATAAAAAAGTTTGTTAAAAAAAATCAAATACTTTTAATTGCGGTGTGCGTTTGTATTGCCGCACTTACAGTAGCATTTTTTGCAGGCGGCAACCGATCGGAAAATAAAGTTCAAACTGCATCAACTGCCTCCTCGCTATCGACAACAAATGCAGACACAGAAACAACTTCTGTGTCTGCAACAGAGAAAAACACTCAAAATCCTACCGATTCCGCTAAATCGAACAAAGATAAAAAGGACAGAAAAAATTCCGAAGATAAAAAGAACAGTAAGGATAATTCGCAGAACAGTAACAGTTCAGCCGTTGAAAAAAGTGAAAAATCCGAGCAGAGTTCAAGCAACAGTTCTTCGGATAAGGAAAAACCGTCTTCTTCATCAAACACTTCTTCAAAGCCGAACAAAAAGAATGATGTTCAGCCGACAACACAGGACAAGTACAAAACCGATCCCGTACCGTCGGGAAAGCCAAAGCCGGTTGAACCGGAAGAACAGGAAACAAAAGATACAAATCTTTATTGTACCTTTACAATCACCTGTTCAACAATTCTTGACAACATAAATGACCTTGATCCCGAAAAAATTGAACTCGTTCCAAAGGACGGTATAATCCTCAAAAAACAGAAGATCCAATTCAAAGAGGGTGAATCTGTATATGATGTCCTTGTAAAAGTTTGTAAGGACAACAATATTCATATGGAATCGAGCTGGACTCCTATGTATAATTCCGCTTATATTGAAGGAATTAACAACCTCTACGAATTTGACTGCGGTTCTCTTTCGGGCTGGATGTACAAAGTCAATGAATGGTTTCCAAACTACGGCTGTTCACGATATGTACTCAAGAACGGCGACGATGTGGTCTGGTGCTACACTTGTAACTTAGGCTATGATGTCGGCGGAGGATACGCAACAGGAGAATAATGATGAAGGATACTTTTTCAAATATGCACCCCTTTATCAATTTTATATTTTTTGCACTTACAATAGGGTTCACGATGTTTATCATGAACCCTGTTTGTCTTGCTGTAAGTTTTTTATGTGCGCTTGTAACCGCTTTATACCTTAACGGCAAAAAAGCTGTGAGATTGTCACTTATTTTTCTTTTACCTATGATACTCTTGATAGTTCTCGTAAATCCTGTTTTTAATCATGAAGGAATGACTATACTCACATATTTTCCGTGGGATAACCCACTAACCCTCGAATCAATCGTTTACGGTATTGCAAGTGCATTTTTGCTTTCGTCAACAGTTTTATGGTTTTCTTCATTCAATGCAGTAATCACTTCCGACAAGGTAGTTTTCCTGTTTGGCAGAATAATGCCGTCATTGAGTCTGGTGATTTCAATGGCATTGCGTTTTGTTCCAAGGTTTTCGGCACAAATGAAACTTGTGCGTAATGCACAACACACAATCGGGAGAGATATAGACGAAGGAACATTGTTTCAAAGAATAAGAAACGCAGTAAAAATTCTTTCGATTATGATAACATGGTCGCTTGAAAATGCAATTGAAACAGCCGATTCAATGAAAAGCAGAGGTCACGGTCTTAAAGGCAGAACATCCTATTCACTTTATAAATTTGACAAAAGAGACGCATTTATGCTTTGCACAATCCTTTTTACCGGATTGGTACTTATGATTTTGCTTTTTACAAACGCAATTAAATTCAGATACTATCCGTCAATCAAGGGCGATTTGTTTACGGTGCAAAGTGTTATTTTTTATATATTCTACACATTTTTAATGTTGATTCCGCTATCGGTAAATATAGGAGAGGGGATAAAATGGAAACATATGCAATCAAAAATCTGAGTTTTCGATACCCCGAAACCGGTATTGATGTACTTAAAGATATTACTTTCAGCGTAAATGAGGGCGAGTTTATCACGGTCTGCGGTCCGTCAGGCTGCGGAAAAAGCACACTTCTCAGACATCTGAAACCCGATCTTTCACCGCACGGTGTTCTTTCGGGAGAAATATTCTTTGAAGAAAAACCTATATCAGACCTTTCTCACAGGGAGCAAAGCAGTAAAATCGGTTTTGTTATGCAATCACCCGAAAATCAGATTGTTACCGATAAGGTATGGCACGAACTTGCATTCGGACTTGAAAGTCTTGGTTATGACAACAATACAATCCGAAAAAGAGTTGCTGAAACAGCTTCATTTTTCGGAATCCAAAATTATTTTGAAAAAAGCGTTCTCGAACTTTCGGGCGGACAAAAGCAAATTTTAAACCTTGCTTCAATTATGGCAATGCAACCGTCCGTTCTCATTTTGGATGAACCGACAAGCCAACTCGATCCGATTGCGGCAAGCGAATTTTTGCACTGCGTTTCACGCATAAATCACGAACTGGGGACAACGGTGATAATAACGGAACACAGACTTGATGAGGTGCTTCCGCTTTCAGACAGGGTGCTTGTCATCGAAAACAACGGAATTTCAGCTTTTGACACTCCTCAGAAGGTCGGGAAAATTCTTAAAGAAAAAGATAGTAAAACATTTCTTTCTATGCCTGCTCCGATGCAGATATGGCAGGCTGTTACAGAAAATGACAATACCGACTGTCCCGTAACTGTTCCGAGCGGCAAGAAGTGGCTTTCGGAATATGCCAAAAATCATAAAATGTATGAGCTCAAGCCCGAAAACATTCAGAAACATTCTGATAAAGAAGCAGTAAGTCTTAATGATATTTGGTTCAGGTACGAAAAGTCGGGTGCGGATGTACTAAAAGGTCTTTCGCTAAAAATATATCAGGGGGAATTTGCGGCTATACTCGGCGGTAACGGAATGGGAAAATCAACCGCTTTGTCAATTATCTGTTCACTCAACAAGCCATACAGAGGCAAAGTTGAAATCTCTCCGCTTAACAAAAATTCTTTTGACACGCTCGTAGCAGTATTACCCCAAAATCCGCAGACACTGTTTTTGAAAAAAACTGTACTTGAAGATTTGTACGAAGTATTTGACGGCAGAAAAATCAGCAAGGAGGAAAAAGAAAGACGGGTTACCGCAGCGGTAAAGCTGTGCAGACTTGAAAGTCTCTGCAATCGCCATCCTTATGATTTATCCGGCGGTGAACAGCAGAGAGCGGCTCTTGCAAAAATTCTTCTCATAAGACCTCAAATTCTTTTGCTTGATGAACCTACAAAGGGGCTTGATGCCGAATTCAAGATTGAATTTGCTCAGATTATATATGACCTCAATAAAGCCGGCATAACCGTTCTCATGGTAAGTCACGATGTAGAGTTCTGTGCTGTATATCCAAGCCGCTGTCTGATGTTTTTTAACGGTGAAGTTGTGTCGGAAGGTACACCGAGAAGCTTCTTTTCGTCAAACAGCTTTTATTCCACCTCTGCAAGCCGAATGTCAAAAGGCATAATAGATAACGCAGTATCATCAAATGATGTCATATATGCCTGCACAGGTAAAAACAGAGATATTCAAATTAATAGAAACACGCCTGATATTGACCTTTTTAAAAACGACACCGAAAATATTCCCCCAAAAAAAAACAAAGCTGAAAACAAAAAGCTATCTGTTTTTAAAAAAATCTTCGGATTTTTTGGTGCAGTACTGTTCATATTCGGTCTGATTATAAATCTGGAATATATTCCGAATTTTTCAGCCAAAACTTTGCCCACATGGTTCAACTGGGGAATTATCGGAGTATCTGTTGCGTTGCTTATGATTGCTTTCGGAACAAAATCAAAACGACCGATTGACCTGCCGAGAAAAAGTTCAAAACTGAGTAAAAGAACCGTCAGTATGGCAATTATGGTTTTGCTTGCAATTCCAGTTACAATTTTTGTTGGAATGACATATCTTCAGGATCAGAAATATCTTTTTATTTCACTCCTGGTTATGATTGAGTGTATGATTCCGTTTTTTCTCGTTTTTGAAGGCAGACAGCCAAAAGCGAGAGAGCTTGTCATAATTTCCGTTCTATGTGCAATAGCAGTTGCAGGACGACTTGCATTTACAATGTTGCCTCAGTTCAAGCCCGTTGTGGCAATTGTGATAATTTCGGGAGTAGCATTCGGCGGTGAATCGGGATTTCTTGTCGGTGCTGTAAGTATGCTTGTTTCAAATCTTATGTTCGGTCAAGGTCCTTGGACGCCGTGGCAAATGTTTGCGGCAGGAATAATAGGCTTCATTGGCGGTATTCTCTTTAAGAAAGGTCTTTTGGGCAGAACAAGGACTTCGCTCTGTATATACGGTTTCATTGCCACAATGGTCATTTACGGCGGACTTATGAACCTTTATTCGGCACTCACATCACATTCCGCATTTAATCTAAATATGCTCATAACTTTTTATGTTCAGGGCTTTCCGATGGATATTGTTCACGCAGTTTCGACTGTTATATTTCTGTTTTTCGGAGCAGAACCTATGCTTGAAAAGCTTGACAGAATTAAAGTTAAGTACGGACTTATCGAATAAACCTAAACAGCAGATAAAATTTCTGCTGTTTTTTGTGCTGTAATTCAAAATTTTTCGACAAAAGTATAGACATAATCCGAAAATAATATTATAATTTTGGTGTGTCTGATTTTAATCAAACAGTATTTACAATCTAAAACGGCAAACTGTAAATACTTTTCATTCAGAATTAAAAAGGTTAAAGGAGAAAAAACATGGGCGGATTTATGGGTGTTGCAGCAAAACAGGACTGCGTATTCGACTTATACTTTGGAATTGACTATCATTCACACCTTGGTACAAGAAGAGGCGGTATGGTTGTTTATGACAAAGAAAAAGGATTTGACAGATCAATCCACAATATTGAAAATGCACCTTTCAGAACTAAATTTGATAAAGATATGCAGAGTATGAAAGGCAAATTCGGTATCGGCTGTATTTCCGACTACGAACCGCAGCCTCTTATTGTTCGTTCACATCACGGTACATATGCAATTACCACCGTAAGCAAAATCAATAATACGGATGAACTTGTTGAAGAAATTTTTGAAAAAGGCGGTTCACATTTTCTTGAAATGAGCGGCGGTGAAATCAACGCAACCGAGCTTATTGCAACTCTAATCAATCAAAAAGAAAACCTTGTTGACGGCATAAGCTATGCCCTTGAAAAAGTTGACGGCTCTGTTTCGCTCCTGTTGATGAATAAAAACGGCATCTATTGCGCAAGAGATAAGTACGGCAGAACTCCTGTTGTTATCGGCAAAAAAGAGGACGCATTTTGTGTGGCGTTTGAATGTTTCTCATACAAAAACCTCGGCTACAATGATTATAAAGAACTCGGACCGGGTGAGATTACGGTAATTACAGACCAAAACTGCATTACACTCAAAAAGCCCGGTGATAAAATGAAAATCTGTACTTTTCTGTGGGTTTACTACGGCTATCCTGCAAGCTCATATGAGGGTACAAGTGTTGAGCAAATGCGTTACAACTGCGGTGCAAAAATGGCTGAAAGAGATTCCGTAAAGCCCGATATCGTTGCAGGTGTACCCGATTCAGGCATTGCTCACGCAGTAGGCTATGCAAATGCATCGGGAATTCCGTTCTCAAGACCGTTTATTAAATATACACCTACTTGGCCGAGATCATTTATGCCGACAATTCAGAGTCAGCGTAATCTTATTGCAAAAATGAAGCTTCTCGCAGTTGAGGATTTAATCAGAGGAAAGAGCCTTCTTCTTATTGATGACTCAATTGTAAGAGGCACACAGCTTCGTGAAACAACGGAATATCTTTTTGAAAGCGGTGCAAAAGAGGTTCATATCAGACCTGCGTGTCCTCCGCTTGTATACGGCTGTAAGTATCTTAACTTCTCAAGATCATCTTCTGAAATGGATCTCATCACAAGACGAGTTATTGAAAGACTTGAGAACGGCAATGTTACAGACGAAATTCTTCAGGAATACACAAATCCCGATTCTGAAAAATACGAGCAGATGGTTGATGAAATCTGTAAAGAACTCAAGTTCACATCCTTGCGTTTTAACAGGCTTGACGATATGCTTGATTCCTGCGGAATTGACAAATGCAAACTCTGTACTTATTGTTGGGACGGTAAGGAATAATTAAATTTTATTTATAAAAATAAGGCATTTGCAATGAGAGTTCTCAAAGCAAATGCCTTTTGTTTTTACTTAGTATGCAATAATTTCGTAGCCGTCCTCAGTTACAAGAACCTGAATTTCCCACTGAGCAGACATTGAGTTATCTTCTGTATAGATAGTCCAGCCGTTATCCTCATCAACGAAAATATCAGGTTTTCCTGCGTTTACCATAGGTTCAATCGTAAAAATCATACCGGGTACCATAAGCATTTCCGTGCCTTTTTTAGAAATGTAACTTACCCATGGATCTTCGTGGAATTCAAGACCGATTCCATGACCTCCTACTTCACGAACAACAGAGTAACCTTTACTCTTTACATAATCATTGACAGCCTGACCCATATCTCCGAGAAAGCCCCAAGGCTTAACCTGCTTGAGTCCCTCATAAACTGCATTTTTTGTTTCTTCAACAAGCTTTCTGTTTTCTTCGCTTACATTACCGATACAAAACATTCTTGAAGAATCGGAGAAATATCCGTTCAAATTAGTTGAAACATCAACATTGATTATATCGCCGTCTTTGATTATTACATCTTCCGACGGAATACCGTGACAAACTTCGTTGTTTATTGAAGTACATACGCTCTTGGGAAATCCCTCAAAATTAAGGGGAGCCGGAACACCGCCCATTTTGGTTGTGATATCATACACCCACTTATCAATTTCAGCCGTGCTGATACCTGCCTTAATATGCTCTGCAACATAATCAAGAACTGCAATATTAATCTTAGCACTCTCCTTGATTTTTTCAATCTGCTCAGCATTTTTCAAGATTTCATGGGAGGGAACAATGTGACCCGCAACCTCAAATTCCTCAATTTTTTCATCAAAATCTATATGACATTTTTTATACTTTTTTCCGCTGCCACACCAGCAAGGATCATTTCTGCCCGGTTTTTCCATTTTACTAACTTCCTTTCATTTTTCCAATTCATAATCCTTGATAATTATACCACCAAACAAATTTTATTACAACATCTTTATCATATGCAAAAATCCAAAAGAAAAATCTTGTCAGAAAAAGTTTTGTAGTATATACTGAATAAGTAATATATAATCCTACACTCGGCATATTTTTATGCAGAGGTGTTTGTATGAATAAAAAAATCCCGACATTTTATGCTCTTTGCTTTATACTGTTCGCAATATTCTGCATTATTATGGTATCTGTTTTTTTCAGACTTAATCCGACAAAATCTGTTATAACCGAAAACAAAACAGAGCCGATAATTATAATTGACGCAGGTCACGGCGGCGAAGACGGGGGAGCAGTAAGCGAAAGCGGTGTGCTTGAAAAAGACATCAATCTTTCTATAGCAAATAATTCAGCTGATTTATTAAAAATTTTCGGATATAAGGTTGTTCAAACAAGAACAGATGATGTATCTCTTGATAACGGAGAAGATTCGGTTCATTCAAGGAAAGTTGCCGATTTAAAAAAACGGCTCGAAATTTTCAATTCAGACAAAAACAATATTGTAATCAGTATTCATCAAAACAAATTTTCTCAAAGCAAATATTACGGAACTCAAATTTTTTATTCCCCGAATAACAGTCAAAGTCAAAATCTTGCGGAATGCATTAGAAATTCCGTAAAAAAATCCTTACAGCCTGATAACGAACGGCAATGCAAAAAAGCAGACGGCTCAATCTATCTTTTAAAAAAGGCTGAAAACCCGTCCGTTATTGTGGAATGCGGATTTATTTCAAATCCGGATGAACTTGCAAAGCTGCAAAGTGACGAATATCAAAAAGAAATGGCAACTGCAATCATAACAGGATTTTTAGATTATACTCATCAATAAATACAGGAAGTGAAATAAATGGCTTCAAAAATCAAAAGTGTTTACATATGTTCGGAATGTGGATACGAATCGCCTAAATGGTACGGAAAATGCCCGTCATGTGGCGAATGGAACACAATGAACGAAGAAATTAAAGATACATCAAAACAGTCAGCAACTGCAAAAACACGCTCTTTTGCAACCTACTCAAAACCATACGCCATATCGGATATTTCAACCGAGGATGAGCACAGATATGACACAGGCTGCGGAGAACTCAACCGTGTACTCGGCGGAGGAATTGTAAAGGGCAGCCTTATACTTCTGGGCGGTGATCCGGGCATAGGCAAATCGACCGTTCTTATGCAGATTTGTCAGTACCTCGGCGATACTCTGAAAATTCTCTACATATCGGGAGAGGAGTCAAAAAGACAGCTCAAGCTCCGAGCAATAAGGCTGGGTGTAACTTCGCCGAATCTGTATGTAATGACTGAAACCGATGTTGAGGTTATTTGCGAACAGATAAAAAATCTCAAACCCGACCTCGTTATGATTGACTCAATTCAAACGATGAATCTTTCAGAATTAAACTCGTCCCCAGGCAGCATTACACAGGTACGAGAATCTGCCAATATGCTGATGAGAACTGCAAAAGGACTTGATATTCCTATGTTTATCGTAGGTCATGTCAATAAAGAGGGTTCAATTGCAGGTCCAAAGGTACTTGAACATATTGTTGACACCGTACTGCATTTTGAAGGTGACAAACAGATGAGCTGCCGTATTCTTCGTGCCGTAAAAAACAGGTACGGCTCAACAAATGAAATCGGCGTTTTTGAAATGACTGATAAAGGGCTTAACGAAGTTGCAAATCCGTCTGTTATGTTGCTTTCAGGGCGTCCGAAAAATGTATCGGGAACTTGCGTCACCTGTACAATTGAAGGATCAAGACCAATTCTTGCCGAAACACAGGGACTTGCCACACAAAGCGGATACGGCAACGCTCGCAGAATGGTTACAGGATATGATTATAACAGACTGTCAATGGTACTTGCCGTTCTTGAAAAAAGAGCAGGATACTATTTTTCAAACTGCGACACCTACATAAATATCGTAGGCGGATTGCGAGTTGACGAACCTGCGATTGACCTTTCAATTGCCATGGCTCTTATAAGCAGTCTGAAAGATACTCCGATTGACGAAAACGCTGTTGTATTCGGTGAAATCGGTCTTGCAGGCGAAATTCGTGCTGTATCAAACGCTCAGATGAGAATTAATGAGGCGGTAAGACTCGGCTTTACAAAAATCATTCTGCCGTATCATAATCTAAAAGGTGTTTCATGTGATGATGCCAAATTGATCGGTGTAAAAAATATTCGTCAGGCATTTGAAGCGGTAGGGCAATGAGCAGTTTTGTAATATCAAACAAATACCCATGTTTTGCTGATGAGCTTTCAAAAATGGGGCATAATGTTATATTTTCGGACACTGTAAAAGCATTTCCGCAACCTGAACAAGCTCATGCCGATATGCAGATTTTGACGATAAATAATACTGTTTTTGTACTTCAAGAGTGTGAAAAGCTAAAAACTTTGCCATATAAAGAAAATTTGATTATATGTAAAAATAAAGCAGGGAAGAAGTATCCCGAAAATATATTGCTGAATTTTCTTTTCTTTAACGATAAGCTTTACGGTAAAGTATCTGCAATAGATCCGACTCTTTACAAATATTGCGTAAAAAACGATATTGAAATCGTAAACATAAACCAAGGATACGCAAGATGCTCAACTCTAATACTCAATAATCGCACTGCCGTAACAGCTGATATTTCCATAAAAAATGCCCTTGAAAAAGATGGGGCAGAGGTGTTATTAATATCCTCGGGTGATATAAAACTTGAAGGATATGATTATGGATTCATAGGCGGTGCAAGCGGAAAAATCTCTGATAATACCGTAGTGTTTTTCGGAAACGCTGAAATGCATCCCTGCTATTCTTCCATAAGAGAATTATGTTCTAAAAATAAAATTGAAATTAAAATATTATGCAAAAATATGCCACTCACAGATGTGGGCGGCATAGTAAAAATTCTTTAAACTTTTTTCTTAGGTTTTATTTTTGCAAGCGGATTTGAGTCAGCGGCATTTTTCATTTGTTCGGAACTCAAATGTGTATAAATCTCAGTCGTACCGAGGTTTTCGTGTCCGAGAACTTCTTTAAGCACTCTGACATCAACTCCGCCTTGCTGATACATAAGCGTAGCGGCGGTATGCCTAAGCTTGTGGCAGGAATATCCCTGAGAATCAAGTCCGATTTTCTCAAGATATTTATATACCATAGCCTGAATTGTTTTCACAGACATTCTGCGGTGATTACGGCTAATAAACAACGCTTTTTTATCCTTAACTTCATCAATCGGACGCACCTTCATATACTCATTATAAGCGTCAATGCAGGCAGAGTTTAGATAAACAATGCGTTCTTTATTGCCTTTACCGACAACACGCATTGTACCGTCACTATGAATATCATTATAGTTAAGACCCGCCATTTCAGACACACGCAGTCCGCAATTGAGGAAGAGAGTCAATATACAATAATCACGCTGTTTGTTATTTCCGTCAACAGCATTAAGAAGCTCAATGCTTTGTTCAAGAGTAAGATACTTTGGCAAAGCTTTTTTATTTTTTGGTGATTCAAGCTGTTCCACGGGATTTGTATCAAGCAAATGTTTATTATTAGTTATGTACTTAAAAAAGCCTTTCAGACTGGAACATTTTCTTGCACGGGACGCACTCTTATTGTTGCGGTCACGATAAAGAAAATTCATATAATCATATGCAAGTTCAAGATTAACGGTTTTAATTAAATCAAGGTCAACATCATCAATTTTAATTTCATCAAACTCAGTACCGTCAGGCACAAGACCACGCATTACTTTTAAAAATCTAAAAAAAGTTCTGAGATCAATAAAATATTCGTCAACGGTTTTCTTCGACATATTTTTGATTGTCTGCTTGTAAATTAAATAGTCCTTCAAAATTGCAGGCGCTTCATCACGAAAATCAACTGCCATAAACACACCACCGTAAATTTATTTCTTATAAAGAATAACTCAAAGAAGTTGAACTAAAATCTGTATTAAAAGAATTATAAGGCTATTATAACACAAAAAAGGGCGGTGTATATTCCAATTACGAAAATTATACAAAATGAATATTTTGTATAATTCAGGGAACGGGTAAAACAATATAAATCCGAAACATATTGCTAATGCCAATTTACAGCATTTAAATTACAACAGCCGTACAGACTCAAACGAATCTGTACGGCTGTAAATCTTAAAGGAATTTAACTTTTAAATTAGCAAACACCCTGCTGAATCATTGAATCAGCAACCTTCTCAAAGCCTGCAATATTAGCACCTATTACATAGTCACCTTCATGACCATACTTCTTAGCTGCAGCAGAAATGTTCTTATAGATGTTAACCATAATGTTCTTGAGCTTAGCGTCAACTTCTTCAAATGTCCATGAAAGACGCTGTGAGTTCTGGCTCATCTCAAGAGCTGATGTAGCAACACCGCCTGCATTAGCAGCCTTACCCGGTGCAAAGAGAATGCCGGATTTCTGGAGAAGCTTTGTAGCCTCAAGAGTTGTAGGCATGTTAGCGCCTTCGGCAACAGCATAGCAACCGTTAGCGATAAGTCTTTTAGCATCTTCTTCGTTAAGCTCATTCTGTGTAGCACATGGAAGTGCAACATCACACTTAACTGACCAATCGAATTTGCCTTCGTGATACTCTGAGTTAGGACGATAGTTCTTATACTCTGTAAGACGCTGTCTTTTAACTTCCTTGATTTCCTTAATAGCGTCAAGGTCGATACCTTCAGCATCATAAATCCAACCTGTTGAATCAGCCATTGTAACTACCTTAGCACCAAGCTCTGTAGCCTTTTCTGTTGCGTAGATAGCAACATTACCTGCACCTGATACGCAAACAGTAGCACCCTTGATGTCCTTGCCGTTATCCTTAAGCATAGCCTCTGTAAGATAAAGAAGGCCATAACCTGTAGCCTCTGTTCTTGCGAGTGAACCGCCCCAGTTGAGACCCTTACCTGTAAGAACGCCTTCATATACATTTCTGATTCTCTTATACTGACCGAACATATAACCGATCTCACGAGCACCTGTACCGATATCACCGGCAGGAACATCTGTGTCAGCACCGATGTGCTTACAAAGCTCTGTCATAAAGCTCTGGCAGAATGCCATAACTTCTCTGTCGCTCTTGCCCTTAGGATCAAAGTCAGAACCACCCTTACCGCCGCCGATAGGAAGACCTGTAAGTGAGTTCTTGAAAATCTGCTCGAAACCGAGAAACTTAATAACGCCGAGGTTTACTGACGGATGAAGTCTTAAACCACCCTTGTAAGGTCCGATAGCACTGTTGAACTGAACACGGAAGCCACGGTTAACCTGAACCTTGCCGTTGTCATCAACCCAAGGTACTCTAAACATAATAACTCTTTCAGGCTCTGTAATTCTTTCGAGAATACCATTCTCTTCATACTTTGGATTCTGCTCGAAAACGGGCTCAAGTGAAGTAAGAACTTCGGTAGCAGCCTGAATAAACTCAGGCTCATTTGCGTTTTTTGCTTTCAGCTTTTCAAGCTGTTCACTTACATATGACATAAGTAAGTCCTCCTTAATAAAATTCGCATAAATTATACGGAAAAAATTCCGATTATGCTGTAGCACAGTAAAGCACTACAATCAACATATTAATAATACTATACTTTCAACGATTTTGCAATATCTTTTGTGAGTTTCTTGCAAATTTTTTTAAAATTATTGAAAAAACAGCCGATTTCATTCCTTTTCTGCAATTAATTTTACAAATCTCCCAAGTTTAGTTGCATTTTCGTACATTTTACGAGCTGAATTTTATGAAAATGTATTCATGAATCCAAGAATTTCATTTGCATTACAATATTTTGTATAATTCATATTTGATTTACCAATTAAATTTTAGTTGCAAACGGACATATTTTATGATAAAATTCAATTAGTAATACTATTTGTAATATTTTTAAAGGTGATTTATATGGACTACTGCAAAAGATTAAAAGAATTAAGAGTCAAAAACGGATACACTCAAGGGCAAATTGCATTTATACTTCACACGAGGCAGGAACAATACAGCAAATACGAAAATGGAAAACGAGAACTGCCTATCAGACATTTGATAACACTTTGTTGTCTTTATAAAACTTCAAGTGATTATATTCTCGGAATAGAAAAATTTGTAAAATAAAGCCGTCGTCAATACCAAATCCGAGTATTGACAACGGCTTTATTGTTATATGAAATTGCCGGATTATTGAATTTTTTCTTTAAACATCATCAGAAAACTTACAAGAAGCAATCCGCATGAAACCCATATTATATGCGTTCCAAACGATAACGAAAGATTTCCTCCCAGACCTGCTCCGACTGCAAAGAAAAATATAACACCAAAATAATACATTGCCTGTCTGAGCTGTTCGGGTTTTCTTTCGTGAATAAAACCTGACAGAGCAGCCGTACCGCTTCTCAAATTACCTATGCACATTGTGCTGGCATAGGAATATCCTCTGACTTTTCTGAAAGTCTGAACCTGCATTGCACAGGAAAACGATACAATTACCGCCGCAACGGTATCCATACTCTTCGGCATGAATCCAACCGCAAATAATATGATAATTTCAAACAAAAGTATTCCCTGTCTCCAATGTATCTTTTTGAAATACTTGAATTTTTTCTGTATCAAATCAGCTACAAGGACACCTAACGCAAATGCAAGAATAGGAAAAAGATATTTAAGCCCCTCTCCCCACTTTCCTGTCATAAAATTTGTACTCATAAGCACAACGTTACCCGTCTGTGCATTTGCAAATACTCCGTCACGGGTAAAATATGTATATGCATCCTGAAATCCGCCTGATAACGCAAGAAATATACAATTTCTAAATGCCTCAGACATCTGTCGTGTCGGCTCAAGTTCCTTAAAAAAACTTCTTATCCTAAACACAATACTCAACTCCGAATCTATGCGCTAATCTACACAACACAACACCGAACACAATTCAGCGGCTCGGTGTTGCACAATAGTTATAATTTGATTATCAGATATCGTTCTTTACTATATCCTCGTAGCTTTCACGCTTAACAACAACTCTTGCCTTGCCGTCTTTAACCATTACGATTGCAGGACGAGGGATTCTGTTGTAATTTGACGCCATAGAATAGTTATAAGCACCTGTTGAAAGAACAGCAAGTGTATCGCCTACTTCAACCTTAGCAACCTTTGTATGCTCCTGAACGAGGTCGCCGCTCTCGCAACACTTACCTGCTACCGTTACGATTTCATCAGGCTCTTTATCAGCCTTACCTGCATTTACTACGGTATAAGCAGACTGATAAAGTGCATACCTAATATTATCAGTCATACCACCGTCAACTGATACATATGTTCTTACATTAGGAATTTCCTTTTTGCCACCAACTTTGTAAAGTGTAATACCTGCTTCGCCGACAATTGAACGACCCGGCTCAATAAAGATATACGGAACAGGAAGTCCGTGTTCTTTAGCCTTTGCCTTAACAGCCTCAGAAACCTTTTCCATATAGTTTTCGTAAGGAACAGGTTCATCATCCTTAGTGTACATAATACCAAAACCGCCGCCGAGGTTAAGCTCTGAAATAACGATTCCAAGCTCATCGTGAATCTTACCCATAAAGTCAAGCATAATTTCAGCTGCAGTGACAAACGGATCAATATCAAAAATCTGTGAACCGATGTGGCAATGAAGTTCCGTAAGATTTACATTATCGTACATCTGTGCCTTTTTAACTGCCTCAAAAGCTTCGCCTGTTTCAAGAGCAAAACCAAATTTTGAATCAATCTGACCTGTTCTGATGAAGTTATGAGTATGAGCGTCTACACCGGGCTTAATTCTAAAAGAAATATTAGCCTTCTTACCCATTTCACCGCAAATTTTATTGAGAAGCTCAAGTTCGTAAAGGTTATCAACAACGAACTTTCCTACATGAGATTCAAGTGCAAATCTGATTTCATCAGCAGTTTTATTATTTCCGTGGAAGTGAACTTTTTCCATCGGAAAACCTGCCTGTACGGCTGTATAAATCTCACCGCCTGATACTACATCAAGACCGAGTCCCTCTTCCTTTGCAATTCTGCAAAGCTCCTTACAGGAAAGAGCCTTACTCGCATACAACGGCATACCGTTACCGTGGTAATACTTTTCAAAGGACTTCACATAAGCCTTGCACACATTTCTGATTGTTGTTTCGTCAAGAACATATAAGGGTGTACCAAATTCTTTGGCAAGTTCGAGTGTATCGCAACCGCCGATTGTAAGATGTCCCTTATTGTTCACATTAAGACATTCGCTAACGAACATTTTACTCATACCTCCGTATTTTTAAAATTTGCTATTGAAGTTTCAATAAGTTTCCTTATTTCATCATTTCCGAAGCCTGTTTGTGCAGAAAACGGTATCAGCGGAACATGTTCAATTGTACTGAAAATGTCCTTATAATACTCAATCTGCTTTTCAAACGCAGTCTTTTTGAGTTTATCACTCTTTGTAAGAACTGCGGCAAAGTTAAATCCGCCTCTGTAAAGGAAATCTATCATATGCAAGTCATCATCAGTCGGAGGATGACGCAAGTCAAGAATCTGAATAACGAGCGGACGCTGTCTGTCCTGTGCAAAATAGCCTTCCACAAGCTTTGCCCATCTGTCTTTTTCTGCTTTTGAAACCTTTGCATAACCGTAGCCCGGCAAATCAACCATACGAAACTCTTTGAGCTTATAAAAATTAATGGTAGCCGTTTTGCCCGGCTGAGCGCTTACCCTTGCAAGAGCTTTTCTCTGAACAAGTTTATTGATAAGAGAGGATTTTCCTACATTTGAATGACCTGAAAATACAATTTCAGGCATATCCGATTCCGGCAACTGATCAACACGACCTGCCGCAAATTCAAAAGCGACTTCATTAAAATTCATAAAATCCCTCTCTTTCACTGTTTTACTGCGTTTACAGTTTTCGTTGCAGAACGAACTGCTGTCATATCAATTCCGTTCCATTGGTTATCGGTAATTCTTACGGTATTATTCACCGCAAGTGCAACTACCTCTGAAAAATTCCTAACAGGAATAAACTTAACCTTTTCAAGAACCGCCTTATCTACATCTTCAAGATCAGGTTCGTTATCCTTTGGAATAATTACTGTTGTAATTCCGTTTTTAAAAGCAGCCATGCTTTTCTCTTTAAGACCGCCTATAGGAAGAACATTCCCTCTGAGGGTAATTTCACCTGTCATGGCTATATCGTGTCTTGCAGGCTTTAAAGTCAGCGCTGAGTAAATTGCGGTTGCCATTGTAATACCAGCAGACGGTCCGTCCTTTGGAACAGCACCCTCGGGAGCATGAATATGAATATCCTTGTTTTTGTAAAAATCGGAATCAATTCCAAGAACCGCCGCATGACTTCTAATACAGGTGATTGCTGTTTTAGCAGACTCCTGCATAACATCACCGAGAGAACCTGTAAGTTCAATCTTTCCTGTACCCTCCATAACGGCAACTTCAATAGGTAATATTTCTCCGCCTACAGAGGTCCATGCAAGTCCGTTTACTATTCCGATTTCATCCATTTTAGCAAGTGAATCAGGAATAAACTTTTTATGGCCTAAAAATCTTTCTATCTCTTTTTCGTCAATCTTGAATACTTCTGTACCCTCTGTAAGCTTTTCAACGGCACATTTTCTCATCACTGAGGCAATAAGCCTTTCAAGCGTTCTTACGCCGGCTTCTCTCGTATAGAAGTCTATGAGAGCATATATGGCTTTCTGAGTGAATTTGAGTTTCTTTGAAGTAAAACCGCACTCCTCAAGCTGTTTAGGAATGAGGTGCGTCTTTGCAATATGGAATTTCTCTTCTCTTGTATAACTGCTGATTTCTATAATTTCCATTCTGTCACGGAGCGGTGCCGGAATAGCTGAAATGTCATTTGCAGTTGTAATAAACATCACATTTGACAAGTCAAACGGAAGTTCAATGTAGTGATCAACAAACTTATTATTCTGTTCGATATCAAGAACCTCAAGCAATGCCGATGTTGGATCGCCCTTATAGTCAGCGGCAAGCTTGTCTATTTCGTCAAGAATAAGTACAGGATTATTAGTGCCGGCATGTTGCAATGCATTAATAATTCTACCCGGCATTGAACCGATATAAGTCTTTCTGTGGCCTCTGATTTCAGCCTCGTCACGAACGCCGCCAAGAGCGATTCTTTCACTTTTTCTGCCTATTGCCTTTGCAATTGACTGAGCAATTGAGGTTTTACCGACACCCGGAGGTCCTGCAAGACAGATGATCTGTCCTTTTTGCTTTTCACTTAACACACGAACGGCAAGCTGTTCAATGATTCTCTTTTTAACTTTGTCAAGTCCATAGTGAGTCTTATCAAGAGCCTTCTGAACTTTAGATATAACGATTTTATCTTTAGATGACTTATTCCACGGCAAATCAAGAACCGTATCAAGATATGTACGAATCACAGCCGCTTCCTGACTGCCATAAGGCATTTTGCTGAGTTTCTTACATTCTTTATAAAGAATGTCGGCAGACTTTTCGTCAAGATTAAGCTTCTCAATTTTATCGACATAGTTTTCAGCATCGTCAATCGGTGAATCATCTTCACCGAGTTCTTCCTCGATTGCTCTTTTCTGTTCACGAAGAAAATAATCACGCTGATTTTCATCAATTCTCATTTTAGCTTTTTGAGATATTTCGTCCTCAAGTTTAAGAACAAAATTTTCATTTACAAGTACATCAAGAACAGATTCAAGTCTTTCGGATTCTGGGAAAGTTTCAAGAATCGACTGTTTAACTCTGTAGTCGAGAATAAGATTAGCTGTGATAAAATCGGCAAGTTCACCCGGTCTTTTGCAAAGGGCAACCTTAAAAATAATATCCGACGGCATCTTCGGAGAAATCTCAAGATACTTGTCAAATTCATTTTTTACGGTTCGCATAAGAGCGGAATCTCTTGCTGTAAGATACTCGCTTTCTTCCTCATACGGTTTAACTTCTGCAACAAGACACTTTTCGTCAAAAACAGGATTTATAATTGTAGCCCTGCATTGACCCTCAATTACAATTCGTGTAGTATTTTCAGGCTGTTTCAAAACCTGAACGACCTTGGCAATTACGCCCGTGTCATAAACATCAAATATATCCGGTTCGTTTATTGCGGCATCCTTCTGAGAAGTAAGAAAAACAAGTTGATCGGCTTTCATAGCTTTATTTATAGCCGTAATACTCTTTTTCCGTCCAACATCAAAATGAATAAGTGATTTTGGAAAAACCACCAACCCTCGCAACGGAAGAACGGGGAGAGTCAGATTTTTTTGCATATCAAAATCCATTTAAATTCCTTTCATAAAAGCAAAAAGCTGTATTGTAATTGCAATACAGCTTTAATTCACAATATCAAGACGCTGTGCTGCGCTTCTGACGCTTCTTTGCATCTTTTTGAGTCAATTTTACGGAATTCGTCTGTAACAATTCCTTTTTGCGAGTAATTTGCGGAGCCGCACCGTTTTTGATAACGCCCTCTGTAATAATAATCTTATCAATAGTAGGATCAGACGGAGCCTCAAACATAAGGTCTGTAAGAATATCTTCCATAATTCCTCGAAGTCCTCTTGCACCTGTATGCTGATCCTGCGCCTGTTGTGCAATAGCTCTGAGTGCCTCTTCTTCAAAAAGAAGTTCAACACCGTCAAGTTCAAAAAGTTTCTTGTACTGCTGAACAATAGAGTTTTTCGGAACAGTAAGAATCTTGACAAGTGCATCCGTGTCAAGACCGCTCAAAGCAGTAATAACAGGCAAACGACCGATGAGCTCAGGAATAATTCCGTACTTTACAAGATCATGTGCTGTGACCTCTTTCATCCAATCGGTTGAATCAAGCTCCTGCTTTGACTGAACAAGTGACTCAAAACCGATAACAGAAGAACCCTTACGCTTTTCAACTATCTTTTCAAGACCGTCAAATGCACCGCCGCAGATAAAAAGAATATTCTTAGTATCAATCTGTAAATATTCCTGTTGCGGATGTTTTCTGCCACCCTGTGGCGGAACATTGGATACAGTTCCCTCAACAATTTTAAGCAAAGCCTGCTGAACTCCCTCACCGCTTACATCTCGTGTAATAGAGGGGTTTTCGGATTTTCTCGCAATTTTATCAATTTCATCAATGTAAATTATGCCGTGCTCTGCCTTTTCAATATCAAAATCGGCTGCCTGAATGAGTTTTAAGAGAATGTTCTCTACATCCTCGCCGACATAACCTGCTTCGGTCAGCGTAGTTGCATCAGCAATTGCAAAAGGAACATCAAGAGCCTTTGCAAGCGTCTGAGCAAGTAATGTCTTACCAACACCTGTCGGGCCGAGAAGCAACACATTACTCTTAGCAAAATCTACGCTCTCATCATTTGAAAAAGCACGCTTATAGTGATTGTAAACAGCAACGCTCAGGGTAACTTTTGCATGATCCTGTCCGATAACATATTCATCAAGAATTGCCTTGATTTCCTTTGGCTTTAAAAGTTCATCAACGGACAGTTCGGGGGTCTGAGGTTCTCCCGATTTTGAAAGTTTATTTTCATTTTCACGTTCAAGCTCGCCTGATTCGCGAAGAATATTCATACAGAGCTCAACACACCGGTCACAAATATAGACACCGTTGCCGGCAATAAGTCTGCCTGCCATCTCTTGAGGTTTTCCGCAGAAAGAGCAATAAATATCTTCGTTATTTTTGTTAGCCATCAGTTTACCTCACCTTTATCTTTTTTCGATAACCTTATCAATCAAACCATACTCAAGTGCCTGCTGTGCAGTCATGAAGTTATCACGATTGGTATCCTTTGCAATAACATCAATCGGCTGACCTGTGTTGTCAGCAAGAATCTGATTGAGTCGTTTTTTCATATCAAGAATGTGTCTTGTGTGAATTTCCATGTCAGTAGCCTGACCCTGAGCACCGCCTGAAGGCTGGTGAATCATAATGTCACTGTTAGGAAGTGCAAGACGCTTACCCTTAGCGCCTGCGGCAAGAAGGAATGCACCCATACTTGCAGCCATACCCATACAGATTGTGGAAACATCACACTTGATGTAATTCATTGTATCAAAAATAGCAAAGCCGTCTGTTACGCTGCCGCCGGGGCTGTTGATGTAAAGACTGATATCCTTTGTCGGATCTTTACTTTCAAGGTAAAGCAACTGAGCAACTACAACGCTTGCACTTGCACTGTTTACCTCTTCGTTAAGCATAACAATTCTGTCTTCAAGAAGACGGGAATAGATATCAAAAGAGCGTTCGCCCCTGCTTGACTGTTCGATAACATATGGTACTAATGCCATTTAATCATAACCTTTCTTAAATAGTGATTAACAGATATAAGAAAAATATTCAAATTACTTAATAACAGCTTTGTCCTTTACGAGATTAAGAGCCTTTTCAACCTTAACATCTTCTGTGAGTGATTCAGCAGGAACAGCCTCCTTAACCTTATCAACATCCATCTTGTAAGCCTCTGCCATCTTGCCGTATTCAGCATCAAGGTCAGCCTCTGTAACTTCAATATTTTCTTTTCTTGCAACTGCTTCAAGAGCAAGTCTTAACTTAACTCTCTTTTCAGCCTCTTCTTTATACATACCCTTGAGTGCGTTTGCATCCATACCCATGTACTGCATATATGTCTTCATATCAAGGCCCTGTGAACGGAGACGCATATCAAATTCTCTTACCATCTCGTTAGCCTGATTGTCATACATTGCCTCAGGAATTTCACCCTCAAGGAGTTCCATAAGCTTTTCGGAAATCTGATTATCAATATCCTTATCAGCCTCATCCTGAAGGCGTTTAGCAACAGTTTCTTTAAGCTCAGCCTTGTACTCGTCAAGTGTTTCCTTATCGGAAACATCCTTTACAAACTCATCATCGACTTCCGGAAGTTCCTTAGCCTTAATTTCGTGAAGGTTGATCTTGAATTCAGCTTCCTTACCTTTAAGCTCTTCAGCCTGATAATCATCCGGGAACTTAACTGTGATTGTAAACTCTTCACCTGTCTTGTGACCTACAATCTGCTCCTCAAAGCCGGGGATGAAGTTGCCTGATCCAAGCTTAAGGTTGTAGTTTTCAGCCTTACCGCCTTCAAATGCTTCACCGTCAACAAAGCCCTCAAAGTCAATAACAGCTACATCATCATTCTGAGCAGCTCTGTCGTCAACAGTTACCATTCTTGAGTTGCGGTCACGAACCTTCTCAATTTCTTCGTCAACGAGCTCGTCTGTAACTTCTGTTGACTTCTTTGTAACTTCAATGCCGAGGTAGTTATTAATTTCCATTTCAGGCTCAACAACAACATTAGCCTTGAATGAGAAACCTTCCTTGCTTGCCTCAATAGCCTCAAGGGTTTCAACCGAAACTATCTTGATACCTGCTTCTTTAGCAGCCTCATAAAGAGCGTCAGGATAACAATCCTGCATAGCATCTTCATAGAATACTTCCGAGCCGTACATTTTCTCAATTACATGACGGGGAGCTTTGCCCTTTCTGAAACCGGGGATATTGATGCTTTTAACCTGCTTTTTATAAACTCTGTTAACAGCGTTACCAAAAGTTTCACCGTCAACATTAACCTCTAATTCATATGAATTAGCCTGTTCTTTTTTTGTACATTCCTTTAATGCCATTTTAATATTCCTCCAAAGTTTAAATTCAAAATCAAGAAATCATCTTATTATATCACAACAAAATAATTTTGCCAATAGAAAATACAGAATTTATCTGACTAAAATTGGCATGAATGACAACCTGTCACAAGAAATCAGCTTAAAATCAATACCTTCGTATTCACCTTCAATTGCAAACCTCATATTCTTTTTTCCGTGAAGATGTCCGTAATAACATTTTTTGATGTCATATTTCAAAAGAACATTAAATATTTCGTCACATTTTGTTGTTCCGTAAACAGGGGGATAATGCAAAAACACTATTGGTTCCTTTCCTGTTTTTATAGCTGATTGTATTGACATTTCAAGTCTGCCGACTTCCCTGTTCAGGACTTTTATATCATTTTGAGATTCATTCTCAAGAAACCATCCTCTTGTACCGCAAATTGCGTAATCGTCAACAACATATGAATTATTGAAAAGGATAGATATCGAATCTAGTGAATTATTTTTAAGAAACACATCCATTTTTGTCTTGGTGCTCCACCAATAATCATGATTGCCTTTATTGAAAATTTTCTTACCGGGAAGATTTTCTATGAAAGTAAAATCCGTAAGAGTTTCTTCAAGTTTCATTGCCCAGGAAATATCGCCCGACACAACAACCGTGTCATTATCGGTAACAAGCTTTCTCCAATTATTTTCAAGTCTTGAAGTATAATCGTTCCAGCCTGCGAAAACATCCATAGGCTTATCTTCACCAAGTGAAAGATGTAAATCTGCTATAGCAAATAATGCCATTAATCTATACCGAGTGCTCCGAGAACATAATTCTCCATATCATTAACTTCTGTAACATCAGAGAATCGAGCAGTTTTATTTTTAAGATTTGCAAGAGGTGCAGGCACTTCAGCACCGGAAACCTTATGAAGTTCATCAACCATATCAAATTCTGTTTCAGGAAGTGTTGCGTTTGGTTCAACAGCCTCAAGAACAGCCTTAGAGAATTTATACGGACTTGCAGTTGACGCAATTACAGAAGGTGTCTTGTCGCCTGTTTCCTCAACATACTGCTTGTACACATTGATTGCAACAGCTGTGTGAGTATCACAAAGGTACTTATCCTGCTCAAACATCTCGTGAATTGTAGCCTCTGTGTTCTTATCATCACAGAATCCGCCGTAGAACTTTTCGTTGATAACAGCCTTTACATCATCACTTACTTCATACTTGCCTTCTGATTTGAGTGCATTCATCCAGCCTCTTGTAACTTCGTCATTATCACCTGAAAGCTTGTAGAGAAGTCTTTCAAGGTTACTTGAAACGAGGATATCCATTGAAGGTGAAATTGTTGTATAGAAATTTCTGTTCTTATCATAAACGCCTGTTTTGATAAAATCTGTAAGAACATTATTAGAGTTTGACGCACAAATGAACTTGTTGATTGGAAGTCCCATGAGACTTGCATAGTATGATGCAAGGATGTTACCGAAGTTACCTGTCGGAACAACAACATTAATCTTGTCGCCAAGCTCGATTTTACCGTCATTTACAAGATCGCAGTAAGCCGAAATATAGTAAACAATCTGCGGAAGAAGTCTGCCCCAGTTGATTGAGTTTGCTGATGAGAAAAGCATATTATTCTCAGCGAGCTTTTCTGCAACTGAAGGTGTAGTAAATATCTTCTTAACACCTGTCTGAGCGTCATCAAAGTTACCCTTGATTGCACAAACACGAACATTTTCACCTTCCTGAGTATTCATCTGATGCTTCTGCATCGGACTTACACCGTCAACAGGATAGAAAACAACAATCTTTGTGTGGTCAACATCTTTAAAGCCTTCAAGAGCAGCCTTGCCTGTATCACCTGATGTAGCAACGAGAATAACAGCTGTCTTGCCGTCATATTTTTTTTTGAGTGACTTTGTGAGAAGATGCGGGAGAATCTGGAGTGCCATATCCTTAAACGCACATGTAGGACCATGCCAGAGTTCAAGAATATTCAGGGTTGTTCCGTCAAGATTACAGTATGAAATAGGAGCAGGATTTTCACCGCCGAATTTCTGAGCTGTATAAGCCTTTTCTACGCAATCGCTGATTTCCTCTTCTGTGAAATCAGAAAGAAAATCAGAAAATACTTTCTTTGCTCTTCCTTTGTAATCTGTTTTCAAAAGTGCCTTGAAGGTATTTTCATCATACTTAGGAAATTCCTGCGGTACAAAAAGACCGCCGTCCTTTGAAATACCCTGTGCAATGGCCTGTGCCGCAGAAACTACTTCTTTGGCATTTTGTGTGCTGTTGTATAACATTGAAATCTTCCTTTCAAATTGCTTTAAACATCAAGTATTTTACTACATTATTCGCTGATTGTCAAAGTTTTCAAAGAAATTATACGCATTTTCGTAAAAAATCTTTTTCAAAACGCTTTCGTTGTAGTTATTTCTAAGAAAAAGTTCATAAATTTCGCCGATTGAATCGCTTCCGACAATATCCTTCGGCAAATCGCAGCCATCAAAATCCGTACCGAAGCAAAGAGAATTTTCGCATCCGAGCGACAGCATATATTCGCAATGCTTTAAAATATCGTTCATACACGCTTTATCCGGATTATTATTAAGAAAAGCATTGTGCAAATTTAGACCTATAAGTCCGCCTCTCTGTATTATAATTTTAATCTGCTCATCTGTAAGATTTCTCGGATTTTGAGTAATTGTCCGTGAATCTGAATGAGTTGCGATAAACGGCTTATTCGTCTGATTGACAACATCATAAAACAGTTCATCGCTTGCATGGGATATATCAATTACAATACCGTACTTTTCCATTTCGGCTACTGCAAGTTTTCCGAAGTCCGTTAAACCGCATTTATCTTCCGATAAAACACCTGAACCAATCTCGTTCATCTCATTCCATGTGAGAGTCATTATTCTGACGCCGAGTTCTGCAAATCGCTTTACATTCTCGATTTTGCCGTTTAATGCTTTTCCGTTTTCTACTGTAAAAAACGCTGAGTTTCTATACTTTGAAAAAGCATTGTCAGTGAATTCACCGATACCTAACAATTCAATTCCAAGTCGGTTACATTCGGATTTCAGGTAATCAGCCGATTCAAAAAACAATCTTTCCGCCACATTGCCGTCAAGCGTGTCGGGCAACCATATAGCATAGCACTGTAACTTTCGGGATTTGGAATTGTTGTTTAATTTCACTTCATATGAGGGATTATCCAGTTCGGACTTTTCGGTTACTGCCTTATAGAGCGTGTCACAATGCAAGTCAAAAAAATTCATGGCAACCTCCCGTCAGAATGCATCTTCAATATAATTAATGCCGACAAGCTTAAGATTATCACTGTTGACAAAAACTTCGCATACATCAAATCGACATTCTTTATCTATATTGTTTTCATACATATACATATCGGCAGTTTTTAAAATTTTCATCTGCTTTTTACGGTTAACCGCATCAACGGGTTGTGTAAGAGAATTCTCTTTCCTTGTTTTAACCTCAACAAAGACAATTACTTCCTTATTCTCGGCTATGATATCTATTTCGCCGTAAGGCTTTTTATAATTTCTGGCAATAATTTTATACTTATGCTTTTTCAGATATTTTGCGGCATAAGCCTCTCCCTTATCACCTATTTGTTTAGTAGTAAAAATCATTTCTTATTATATATTTTCTTCAAGAAGCTCGGTCTGTGATACTTACACGGTCCGTATTTAAGAATTGCCTCAATATGAGCCTTTGTGCCGTAACCCTTATGCTTTGCAAATAGGTACTGAGGAAATTCTTTGTCGTATTCATAAAGAAGTCTATCCCTTGATACCTTGGCGAGAATTGACGCACAGGCGATTGACATTGACTTTGCATCGCCTTTTACAATACATTCGCCTTCAATTGACAACGGAGGCATTCTGTTGCCGTCAATCATAGCATAATCAGCCCTTGGTTCAAGTCCTTCAACTGCCCGTTTCATTGCAAGCATAGCAGCATTAAGAATATTCATTTCCTCAATTTCTTCAACGCTTGCAAATGCAATGCTGTATGCCAAGGCATGTTCCTTTATTACATCAAACAAAGCCTCTCTCTTTTTTTCAGAAAGCTTTTTTGAATCATTGACTCCTTCAATAACGGTATTTTCGGGAAGTATAACTGCGGCGGCACACACAGGTCCTGCAAGCGGTCCTCTGCCGGCTTCATCAACACCGCAGATATTCAGAAAACCTCTTGCAATATTTTTATTTTCATATTCAAGCCAATCCATTGTTATCTCCCCTGCGGCATTTCAACTGTAATTCTGCCAAGCTTTGCACTTCTGAATTCATCAAGCAACATAATTGCGGCTCTCTCGGTATCTATCTCACCGCCTGAAACAAGCATACCTCTCTTTTTGCCAATCATTTTCAAAAGCTCGTATGAATCAATATTTTCGATATCTTCGTTTTCTAATTTGAATCTTGTTATAAAATCAGCAGGCTTGAGTTCCTTGACGAAATCAAGAAGTCTTACCGCCAAAAGTTCGATATCAAGAATTTGGTCTTTAACCGCACCTGTGAACGCAAGATGCTCTCCGACTGTCTTATCGTCAAACTTTGGCCAAAGCACACCCGGAGTGTCAAGCATTTCAAGGTTCTTTGCAATTGTATACCATTGATTACCTCTTGTAACGCCCGGTCTGTCCTCAACCTTTGCACGGTTTTTCTTTACCATTTTATTGATAAAAGAAGATTTGCCTACATTCGGAATACCGACAATCATAATTCTGATTGTGGGATTTACCATTCCTTTTTCTTTTAATCTTGCAATCTTATGGCTCATAACCGTATTTACGGCAGGTGCAAATTTGTCAAGGCCTCTGCCGCTTTTACAGTCAACAGGGATAGCAACAAGATTCTGCTTTTTAAAATAGTCAATCCACATTTTCGTAGCAGTTTGATTAGCCATATCGCATTTATTGAGAAGAATAACTCTCGGCTTGTTCTGAACAAGTTTTGCAAGGTCGGGGTTACGACTGCTGACAGGAATTCTTGCATCAATAATTTCTGCGACAGCATCAACAAGTTTAAGACTTGACTGAATCTGTCTTTTTGTTTTGGTCATATGACCGGGGAACCATTGAATAGTCTGCATTTCGCTCATATATGTACATCCTTTAAAAATTTTCTGTTAATATAAATACTTGAATCTGTCAAGCGGAAAAAATATAAATTGTGCTTTTCCGATTACATCATCGACAGACACAAGGCCTATACTCTTATCACGGCTGTCAAGAGAAATAATTCTGTTATCACCCATTACAAAGATATAACCTTCAGGGATAACATACGGAATCTGCAATGGATTTGACGGTTCTCGTGTTAAAGAAGAAACATACGGTTCATCAATTTTTATACCGTCAACATAAACTGCATTTTTACTGTAATCCACAACAAGCGTCTGTCCTTCAATGGCTATAACTCGTTTTATAATTCTCTTTTCAATCCGATTTTCAGCGTTTATAGCTACAATATCGCCGCATTTTGGTTCATACATAAAGTTTGTAATGAAAATTTTATCATCGCTGTGGAGCGTGTCGAGCATTGAATTTCCCACAACATTGGCATCTCTGATGATAAAAGTAAACGCTACGGATATAATTGCAAACACAAAAATTATTGTCCGTGTAAAATCAAACATATAATTCGTGATTTTTTTATCGTTAATTTTAATTCTGATTTTATTATTTTTATGTTTTTGAGGCATATAACCCTCCGTAAAAAATAAAGCTTATTTCTATTATAAAACAGAAATAAGCTTTTCACAATATCAAAATTTAAATTAACATTAAATTTTTACAATCTTTAGCATCAGTACAGATAGCCGAAGTGGTCAAACGGATAAACTACAAACTGTGCCTTACCGATTACATCATCAACATCTATAAGACCGATTTTTGTACTGCGGCTGTCCATTGAATCCTTTCTGTTATCTCCCATAACAAAAATTTTGCCCTCAGGAATAACCTCCGGAATTTCATTGTCACCTATATTGTTGCCGTAGGTTGAACCCTCTATATACGGTTCATCAAGAACAACACCGTCAACTATGATTTGGTCGTTGTCATAATCGACCTTAACAGTCTGTCCCGCAACAGCGATAACACGCTTAATAATCGGACTGTTATACTCTGCACCGTGAGAAATAACAACGATATCGTTATTTTTGGGAGTGTAGAATAGATTTGTTACGATAACCTTGTCGTTAGTGGCAAGTGTGTTATTCATTGATCTGCCTTCAACATCAACAAGGCGGAACAAAAAGATAAGGCAAACCACAACAACCGAAATTGCAAACAGGATACATCTTACCCAGTCATAAAAACCGGACATTGCGCCTTCCTCTTTTGCAACAAGAAATTGTTTTTCGGAAATTGACGGTTTCTTGTCCACATACATTTCAGGATTGATATCTGAAGAATCGTTCACACCCTCTGGCTGAAGCACAGCCATATTAGCCTCATTGACATTATTTTTGCTTTTCTTCAACTTTGTCACCTGCTATAAAGAAAAATAGTAAAAAAAGGGACTTTTAAAAGTCCCTTTTGATTTCGTGAATTACTTACGAATCTGCTCTTTAACCTTAGCAGCCTTACCAACTCTGTCACGGAGATAGTAGAGCTTGCTTCTGCGAACCTTACCGTAACGAACAACCTGTACATCTTTAACATTGGGTGAATGGAGAGGGAATACTCTTTCAACACCAACGCCGTAAGCTACTCTTCTTACAGTAAATGTTTCAGCTACACCACTGCCTCTTTTAGCAATAACAGTACCCTCAAACATCTGGATTCTTTCTCTTTCGCCTTCACGAATGTTTACTGATACCTTTACAGTATCACCTACGCTGAACTCAGGTGTTGTTTCCTTCACGCTTGCTGCAGCAATAGTCTTTAATGCGTCCATTTTTTATCCTCCTTATTTTTCCGACATTCTTACTCAAACGAGCAGCGGACTGTCACATCAAAATGACGGTTAAACCGTTATTTGAACCTCGTCGAGAGTTACGACGGTTTCAAATGCTTTAATATAATACCACATACGGAATAATAATGCAAGTGTTTTTTCAATTTAGTTTAAAAAATCGGAATATATCCCGTCAAGCTCCGATTAATGCGATGATATATTTTCAAGCTTTTTAAGATATTTTTTGAAATAATCAGGCAATTCGGAAGTAAATTCGATATATTCATTGTTTTTTGGATGAATAAAACCGATTTTTCTTGCATGAAGGCATTGTCCTTCAAAATCAACTTTTTCATTCTTAACGCCATACACCTTATCACCCGACACAGGATGACCTATATAAGCCATATGCACTCTGATTTGATGAGTACGACCTGTTTCAAGCTTACATTTTATATGTGTGTAACCTTTATACCTTGTTATTACCGAATAATGAGTAACCGCATTTTTGCTGTTCTTTTCGATAACACACATTTTCTTTCTGTCTTTAGGATTTCTTCCGATTGGAGCGTCAACCGTTCCCTCATCATTTTTCAGATTACCAAATACAATTGACTCATACTCCCTTGTAAAAGAATGCTCCTTAATTTGTTCTGCAAGAGAACGGTGAGCAAAATCATTTTTTGCAACAATCAAAAGACCGCTTGTATCCTTGTCGATGCGGTGAACAATGCCGGGACGAAGTACGCCGTTAATTCCCGAAAGGCTGTCACCGCAATGATAAAGCAAAGCATTTACAAGAGTACCGTCATAATTTCCTGCGGCAGGATGCACCACCATTCCCTTTGGCTTATTCACAACAAGCAAGCATTCATCTTCATAAACTATATCAAGAGGAATATTTTCCGCTTTAGCCTCATAAGGCGTCGGATCGGGAACATTTACAACAACAATATCACCTTGCGAAAGCTTGTACTTTTTTGAAACAACAGAGTCGTTTACAAGCACAGCTCCGTTCTCAATAAGATTAACAGCGGCAGAGCGTGACAAATCAATATTTGCATCCGAAATAAATTTATCAAGTCTTACACCGCTTGTTTCACAATTCAGTTTAAATTCATTCATTGCTTTTGTTGACCTTTTTTTCGGATTTCATAACATTAGAGAAAAACAGAACATAAACTATAAGAAGTAGTGTTCCGACTGTAATGCAGTAGTCGGCAAAGTTACAAACAGGGGGAAAGAATGAAACGCTGATGTAATCGACTACAAAGCCGTAAAAAATCCTGTCAATCAAATTACCTATTCCGCCGCCGATTATAAGTGCCGCAGAAATGTAGAACATCTTTCCCGACGGTTTCTTCTTGAACATAATATATATTATTATTGCAATAAGAACAGCAGTAACCGCTACGAAAAGCCAACGCATATCCGAAAACATTCCGAAAGCAACGCCTCTATTCTCAACATAAGTAAAATCAAGTAATCCGTCAATGGCAGTTACCGAACCAACAGGCTGAAGATAGGTAAGCACAAAATATTTTATTATCTGATCGGCAGCAGCTAAAAGCACACCGATTATAAGAGCAATAACAGGCATTTTATCCTCCATAAACATAAATCGGTGTGTTTTATCACACCGATTTATTATAATAGCAGTTATTATTTAAGATTTTGAACACAGCGGAAACAGATTGTAGGATGTTCTGCACACTGACCCACCGTCTTGCTGATAGCCCAGCAACGCTCGCACTTTTCACCCTCAGCTTTTTCAGGTTTGATTTCAAGCTCACCGCCGTTATCAACAATTTCAACTTCGGAAACTATGAATGCTGCACAAAGCTCAGGCTCAGCCTTTTTAAGGAATTCAAGTGTTTCGCCGCCTGCACAAAGTGTTACCTTTGCTTCAAGCGAACCCTTAATTGTCTTATCCTTTATAAGGGATTCGAGTGACTTTTTAACATTATCACGGAGTTCGTGGATTCTGTCCCAGAAAGCCATAAATTTATCGTCAACATCAATAGCGATGTTTTCGGGAATCTCATTAAAGATAACATGTTCTGCATTCTCATTTGAGGAATGAGGCATGTATTTCCAAATTTCATCTGATGTATACGCAAGGAGCGGAGCAATCATTCTTGTCATTGCGTCAAGGATAACATAGATTACGGTCTGAGCAGCTCTTCTTGAGAGGCTGTCAGCCTTTTCTGTATAAAGTCTGTCCTTGAGAACATCAAGATAGAAGTTAGACATATCAACAACACAGAAGTTGTGAATGCTGTGATATACAATATGAAACTCATAATTATCGTATGAAGTTCTAACCTTTGTGATAAGGTCATTAAGCTTTGCAAGCGCCCATTTATCAATCGGCAACACCTTGTCAAAGTCAACCATATCTGTATTGGGATTAAAGTCAGAAATGTTACCGAGAATGTATCTTGCGGTATTTCTGATTTTTCTGTATGACTCGGAAATCTGCTTGAGGATATCCTTGGAAATATGAACGTCAGTCTGATAGTCAGTTGATGCAACCCAAAGTCTGAGTACATCAGCACCGTACTGCTTAATAACATCCTGTGGGCTGATGCCGTTACCAAGTGACTTACTCATCTTTCTTGATTCATCGTCAAGAATCATACCGTGAGTAAGAACAGCCTTGTAAGGTGCTCTGCCTCTTGTAGCAACGGATGTAAGGAGTGATGACTGGAACCAACCTCTGTACTGATCGTTACCCTCAAGGTAAAGGTCAGCAGGTGATTCAAGGTTATCACGCTGTTCAAGAACAGCAGCATGTGATGAACCGCTGTCGAACCAAACATCCATAATATCTTTTTCTTTATCAAATTCAGTACAACCGCACTTCTTACACTTTGTACCGGCAGGAAGAATTTCTGCGGCTGTGTGATTGTACCAAGCGTTTGAACCTTCTTTACCGAATAAGTCTGCAACAGCAAGCATAGCATCCTTATCAATAAGAGCCTCTCCGCAATCCTTACAGAAGAAAATCGGAATCGGAACACCCCATTTTCTCTGACGGGAAATACACCAATCTTTTCTTTCTCTTACCATTGATGTAATTCTGTCCTTGCCCCATGCAGGAATCCACTTAACCGTATTGATAGCGTCAACAGCCTCATCCTTGAAATCGTCAACCGAACAGAACCACTGGTCTGTTGCTCTGAAAAGGATAGGAGTTTTACATCTCCAGCAATGCGGATACTGATGGACAATTTTCTTTAATGCAAAAAGTGAGCCGTTTTCTTCAAGATAGGCGGCAATCTTCTTATTAGCCTCATCAGTTGTAAGACCTGCAAACTGACCTGCCTCTTCTGTAAGAACACCGTTAGAATCAACAGGACAGATAATCGGAATCTCAGGGTAATTCTGACATACATTGTAGTCGTCAACACCATGTCCGGGAGCTGTGTGTACACAACCTGTACCGCTTTCGAGAGTTACATGCTCACCAACGATAACAAGGGACTCTCTGTCAAGGAAAGGATGTGCTGTTTTTATATACTCAAGCTCACTGCCCTTTACCGTTGCTACAACTTCAAAGTCTGTTATACCTGCCTCATCAAGAGCAGACTTATAAAGCTCTGACGCCATAACAAGGTATTCATCACCTGTTTTGATTACAGAATATTCAAATCTCGGACCTACGCAAATTGCAACATTTGCAGGGAGTGTCCAAGTTGTAGTTGTCCAGATTACAAACTTAACCTTTGAAGGATCGATTCCCATATTTGAGAAAACGCCCTTATCGTCGGTTACATTAAACTTTACATAGATTGAATGGCAAGGATCTTCAGCATACTCAATTTCAGCTTCGGCAAGAGCAGTCTTACACTCCGGACACCAATAAACAGGCTTTAAGCCCTTGTAGATATAGCCCTTTGTAGCCATTTCTGCAAACACTCTGATCTGTTCAGCCTCAAACTCATGGTTAAGAGTGATGTACGGCTTATCCCATTCACCGATTACGCCAAGTCTTTTAAACTGCGTACGCTGATCGTTAATGTAGCCTTTTACAAACTCTTCGCACATTTTACGAAGTTCAACAACAGAAATTTCAGCAGAATTACCGATACCGGCTTTCTTTCTTGCTTTAAGTTCCGTAGGAAGTCCGTGTGTATCCCAACCCGGAACATACGGAGCTTTAAAGCCTGCCATATTCTTATATCTTACGATAAAATCCTTAAGAATCTTATTAAGTGCATGACCAAGGTGAATGTCACCGTTAGCATAAGGAGGGCCGTCATGAAGAATGAACAGAGGCTTTCCCTCATTTACTTTCATAAGATTTTCGTAAACCTTTTCATCTTCCCAATTTTGAAGTGTGACAGGCTCACTTTTCGGTAGACCTGCTCTCATAGGGAAGTCTGTCTTTGGAAGATTAAGTGTTGAATTATAATCCTGGGACATTTTATATTCTCTCCAATATCTAAAATCTAAATAAAAATCAGTCGGCAGTTACATCATAGTTATCACCGAACTTGAGATGACTGAACTTGCTCTGTCTTTTAGGATGAGCAGATACTTCTTCAGTTTCAGCAATCGGCTCAGCTTTCATTTCTGAAGGTACTGCAATCTTCACATCGTCTTCAACCTGAGGCTGTGCAGGAGCTGTCACTTCCTCTGTAGGATACTTTTCGTCAAGTTCAGCTTTTGAAGCCTCAACATCGGAAGTTGAAGGAAGATCATCAATTGACTTAATATGCTTACTGTAAAGTGAAATAAGTTCATTTCTGAGATTAGCCGCATCTGACTGAAGCTGTAAATAATGCTCTTTCTCGGCAGCAGTCATATTGTTTGCGTCAACAAGGAGAGTCTGAGCCTTTGTTTCAGCATCACGAACAATCTTTGCAGCCTTTTCCTTTGCTTCTCTTATGCAGGCATCAGCAACCTTCTGTGAAGCAAGCAAAGCGTTTCTTACTGTTTCTTCATCTGCTCTGTACTGTTCAACTCTTGTTGCAAGAACATCAATCTTATGAACAAGGTTAGTTTTTTCTTTCTTCAATTGTTCAAAAGAAACAATGACTTCATCAATAAATGAGTCAACATCTTCAGCTCTGTAACCACCGTTAAGAGTGGCTTTTCTGAAGCTTATATTTTTAATTTCATCAATTGTAAGCATTTATCTGCACTCCTTATTTATAATGTATAACCGAAATTCTCATTCGACCTTTTCCTGTAGTTCCAAGTATACCTTTTAAAACGAATTTGCCTTTTCCGCGAATTGTAAAAACATCATTTTCCTTTAGGTTAAAACTGACATTTTTAGTTTCTTCAAAATTAACACATACGCTGTCCGACATAATAACAGTTTTTGTTTTTTCTCGTGACAGTTTACATACAGCGGCAACAATATTATCAAGTCGTAAAGAAGAAACTATAAATGTTTTTTCTTCCACTCCTCTTCCCTGCGGAAGCTTTGACAAATCAGCATCATCAACCTTAACGCCGACTCTGCCGACTTTTGAAATCTGCGACTTGACATAATCGGACAATTCCGCTTTTACAAATACAACAGCCCGTCCGTCCTCAACAAGAATATCCCCGACAGTTTCACGCTCTATTCCGAGCGACATCAAAGAACCGAGAAAATCACGATGAGTGAGTCGGTCGCATTTTCTGAATGAAAATTCAATGCCGCATATCGGGAACATACTCGTACTCGGTTCGTCAAAAAACAAGCCAAGCATTTTTCTCTCGGAATCATCATACCCGCCAAAGAAAAGGTAGTTGTCGAAATATGCTTTTTTAAGTTCAGAAACAAGAAGTGCTTGTTTCCTTTCACTCATAAAAGGCATAAAATACGGTTTCTGTCTTGTCAGACAAAGGTCAATACCGTTATTAAGCCGAGCAATCAGCTGTTTATCATCATCCGAAGTAAACACCGTTGTTCTCAAGCTCATCAAGCAAATCGTCGCCTGTCAGGTCAACATTGCTCGGAATAATGATATATGTATTTGTAGCGACACGCTTGATTTTACCACGGTTTGCATACGCAACACCGCTGAGGAAATCAAGGATTCTTCTTGCCATATCTTTATTTGTATCTTCAAGATTAAGAACTACTGTGTGAGCCTTCATAAGCTCATCGGCAATTGTGCGAGTTTCTTCGCCGAAACGCTCAGGCTTGAATAAACCAACCTGAAGATTGGTGGTAGCATTAATGTTTACGACCTTGTTTCCGCCGCCGAGATCTCTTTCTTTTTTAGTGTTTCTTACAGGTTCTTCTTTATAGTCTTCTTCTGCACCTTCGTCAGCATAACCATATTCATCGTACTCATACTCATCATCGGGGGCGTCCCACATGCGTTTAAACTTATCTACAAAACCAGCCATTATATAATCCTCCTAAAATTATGTATAATTCCTTGCACCGAATAATGCCGAACCAACTCTGACCATATTTGCACCTGCAAGTACAGCTTCGTAATAATCGGCAGACATACCCATTGAAAGAATATTCATATCTATATTATCTAATTTTTTTTGCGAGATGTCAATAAATATATTATGCATTTTATTGAAAAATTCAGAAATTTTCTGTGAAGATTCACAAATCGGAGGTATTGCCATAAGACCTTTAACTGAAATACCGTCCAATTCGGCAATCTGACAAAGTAATTCTTCAAGCTGTTCGGGCATAACGCCTGACTTGTTTTCTTCTCTGCCGATGTTCACCTCAACAAGAACATCACAGTTTTTATTGATTTTTAAAGCCTGTTTTGAAATTTCCGACGCAAGCTTTATTGAATCGACAGACTGGATAAGATCAACCTTGTCGATAATCTGTCTTACCTTGTTTGTCTGCAAGTGACCGATAAACTGAAGAGAACAGTTGTCAAGGTTATACTTATCATACTTTGACAAAAGCTCCTGAACCTTGTTTTCACCTATGTGGTCAAGTCCGAGTGAAATTGCGTGGTTAATAACCTCAGGTTCAACCATTTTTGTTGCGGCAAGAAATGTAATATCCTCACGCTTTCTTCCGGACTTTTCTGCAGCCTCGGCTATTCGCTCATTAATAAATTTGTAATTGTATTCAACGTCAGTTAACAACTTTTCCGTCATACAAATCATCTCCTTCAAGAATTACCTGATCATATAACTCAACTGTTGTGCCGTCAACAAGGTCTTTGCTGTCCGGCTCCGGATCGCAAATAACATAATCATCGTCGGCATACAGAATAGATATCTGTTTGAATCTCACTTCACTTCCGTGAAGCACATATACACCCTGAACCTTAACCTGTTCGGTATGTTTATTGTTATTGTCATCATAGGTTGTCTTTGTTACATAGTCATCATGAATAGCCTTTTTGCTGATTCTCAAGCCTGTGTATGAACCAAGACCTATTTCAATCGGTTCCTGTCTTGCCTGAGCAAGGTCGGAATTCATATAGTCACACTCAAGAATAAGAAGGGCGTCGCTGTCTTTTGATTCCTGATAAATCCTCTTGATATTGGCGGGAATGCTTTCAGACGATGCGTCAGAGAACAGCACCGTAGCGGAACCGTCCCACAAAGAAAGTCTTGTTGCCTCATCAGCCGTAACCTTACAGGCAACATACCATTTCAATCCGGTTACAACCTTGCCTGCAATATTGCCGGACACTTTTGTCTGCTTTACATTATCAAGGTCAGAAAGAGTCAGACGATCAAGATTATTGTAATCAAGTGCATTTTCATATCCGTCACAATGCGAGAGAAAACAACCTGATTTTTCAGTCGTAATATTACCTGTTGATTTTCCTGTTTTGCCTTCAAGAGTGGCTATTTCAGCCTGGAGTTCTGAAATTCTGTCATTAAAGTTAGTTGCTTTGCCTGTGTAAATCTGTCTTTGGTTTATTGAATAAAGCAGATTATTTGTGACATTATCAATATTTACCAAATCACCGTCATTGATACTGCGAATTTGTGAAATAATATTATTATTTATATTGTTGTTGATAGTATCAATACCTATGTTGCCGGCCGTGCTTGTTTTTTGAAGTGTCTGCAAATCGGAAAGCTGTTCCTGTAATGCGCTGATTTTTGACTGTGAAGCTGCGTCATCATCATTTGCATATGATTTTGCAATTTCACCACCGGCTTTTACCTCGTCACCGTCATGCACTGTATATGAAAGCACACCCGAAGTATTATTCTGAATCATATTTTCATCACGGATAATAAATCCGTTTGAATAAATTTTATCCGTGACTGTTGTTTGAACAGCATTTTCAGTCGGATACATTTTAAAATTTGTACTTATCAGAAGATAGGCGGCATAAACAACTGCAAGAACTGATAACGCAATCATCAAAATTCGTCTGAAAAGCAATTTATCCATAAAGTAAGCCTCTTTCGATTACAGCCTTTGCATAACTGTATATTTCTTCAAATGAATTATATTCATCAATATAAATCCAATTTATCTCCGAATCCCGCTTAAACCAAGTAATTTGTCTTTTTGCATATCTGCGGGTTTCCATTTTCAATTTTTCAACACAATCATTCAGATTTTTATTTTCTTTAAAATAAGGAATCAATTCCTTGTATCCTATCGCCTTTATTGATGTATAGCTCAGGTCGGAATTAATAACCCGTTCAGCCTCCTTAAGCAAACCTTCTTCAAGCATAATATCTACACGCTTGTTTATTCTGTCATAAAGTACCTGTCTGTCACGGCAATTAAGACCGATTTTTACAGTTATATACGGAGACGGAATTTTATGTGATTCTTCAATTTGTTGTGTGATAGTTTTTCCTGTTGTTTTGTAAAATTCAATGGCACGGATTATTCTTTTTAGATTTCTGCTTTCACGAAGTCTTTCAGCCGATTCCGGATCGAATTTTGCAAGCATTTCAAGCAACCTGTCTGTTCCATGTTCTTCGGCAATCTTGCGAAGTTCTAAGCAATAATCTTCATCCCGTTTATCATAACTGAAAGAAACATTGTTCAGAAGTGAATCAACATAAAGACCTGTTCCGCCGACGATAAACGGTAATTTGCCTCTTGAATGAATATCTGCTATACATTTTGAAGCATCAGTTACATATGACGCAACAGAATATGTTTTATCAGGCGGAAGAAAGTCCATCATATGATGAGGAATTCCGCCCGTTTCTTTTTTGGTAGGTTTGGCTGTTGCAATCTGCATTCCCGTATAAATCTGCATAGAATCGGCAGATACGATTTCACCGTTAAAATGCTTTGCAAGTTCAACCGAAAGTTTTGTTTTTCCCGATGCGGTAGGACCGACAATTGAAACCGTATTAATAGATTTTTCCAAAAAATCACACCCTGCCAAACTGTTTTTCAATTTCACCCTTTGTAAGAACAATGCAAATCGGTCTGCCGTGAGGACAATACTTGATTTCAGGATGTTCTTCAAGGTGTTTTACAATCCCTATAAGCTCCTCAGGAGTACTTTTATTGCCTGCTTTTATAGCTGAACGGCAAGCAACATTGCTGTAAAACCAATCCATTTTTTCGGTAAAAATATCAGTTTTACCCTGAGAAATGTAGCCCGACATCTCGGTAATGCAATCTTCAATTTCAACAGCCGGAATATACTGCGGAGAACTTCTTACAATAACCGTACTGTTACCGAAATCTTCAACTTCAAAGCCGCAATCGGAAAACATATCAAGATTATTAATTGCCGCATCATACTCGGTTTTTCCGAGAGGGACTGTAACAGGAGCAAGTAAAATCTGCCTGTAGTCAGCAGCCTTTTCGGCTTTGAGTTTTTCATAAATAATTCTCTCATGAGCGGCATGTTTGTCTATCAAAAGAATATCTTTATTGTTTTTTTCTGCAATGATATATGTATCGAAAGCCTCTCCGATATATTTGATGCTCGTCTGATTATCGTTTACAAGAACAGGCTCTTTTGATTTCTCAATAGATTCTTCCGAAACAATTACATTAACCTCTTTAGGGCTTACAATCGGACTTTTATCGGTAATACTTTCTGTATCAGTTTTTTCATCTTCGACAAGCGAAGTTGGCTGAAGAATTTCAGGCTTGAAAGTTGATTTTAACTTTTCTTCCTCTTTTGCCTTATTTATTGCCTGTTTACTGAAAATATCAAACGGATTGGATATATCCGCAACTTTTATATCATCAATGGACTTTGTATCAGAACGAATAGCTGCCTCATCATTCTTCTTATTATCATTAAATGCGACATCCGAAAACGGATTAAAATCATCGGATTTTTCGGATGTAACAACAGGTTTTGCAACCACTGTTTTTTGTATGTCAGGTATCGGTTTAGCATACTGTTTTTTTACAAAATCATTTTTAGAACTTTGCACAACAGGCTTATTCAGAATGGCAGGTGCATTGTTAAACGGATTAAACTTATTTTGCACCTCATTAAAAGCCGTTTCCTTTTTAAATGACGCTTTTTTACGGCTGTCATACTTCATAAGTGAAGATTTTACCGCATGATAAATCGCATCAAAAACAGGTCTTTCATTTATAAATCTGACCTCAAGCTTTGAAGGATGAACATTGACATCAATAATTTCACACGGCAATTCGATATTAAGAACACACGACGGAAATTTTCCGACCATAATTGAGCCCTTAAAAGCCTCTTCAAGTGCAACCATAGCCGTTCTGGTTTTGATGTACCTTCCGTTGATAAAAAAATTCTGCATATTACGATTTGGTCTTGAGTGTTCGGGCTTTGAAATATAGCCGTAAACCTTTATTGCATCAAGCTGATAATCAACCGGAATAAGTCCTTTCGCAAAATCTTTTCCAAAAACCGAATATATTGCAGAAATAAGTTTTCCGTCGCCGAATGTACGAAGAACCTGCTTTCCGTCTTTAATGTATGTAAATGCAATTTCGGGATGTGACAAAGCAGTTTTGTCGATTATATTTGAAACTGCGTTACCCTCCGAAACATCCTTTTTCAAAAATTTTGCACGGGCAGGAATGTTGTAGAACAAATCTCTGATAACAAAGGTTGTGCCGACAGGACAACCTGCATCATCAAAGCTCTGTTCTTCACCGCCGTCAATTTCATATGAAGTTCCGATTTCCTCGTTTACATTCCTCGTAATAAGTTGAAGTCGTGACACTGCACAAATTGACGCAAGAGCCTCTCCTCTGAATCCGAGTGTAGAAATACTGTCAAGGTCAGATTCAACCTTAACTTTACTGGTTGCGTGTCTTAAAAACGCAACTTTGATATCGTCACGGTAAATACCGCAACCGTCATCGGCAACACGCATGAATGTTGTACCTCCGTTTTTTATCTCAACGGTGATATTTTTTGCGCCTGCGTCAATTGAATTTTCTACAAGTTCCTTTATAACCGACGCCGGTCTTTCAACAACCTCGCCGGCGGCGATAAGTTCTGCAACATGCTTATCAAGTACATTGATTACACCCATTTGTGTCACCTCCTAATATTAAATCATACCCTTGAGTTCGTAAAGCAAGTTCATTGCTTCAATCGGAGTAAGAGTATTTATATCTGTATCTTTCAGCTTTTCAATCACGGGACTTTCAGTCGAACCTATAAGTGAAAGCTGCATATCGTCTGAATTATCCTGCTTTTGAATATTGGCATTCTCGTTTTTATATTTACCGTGTTCAAGGTCTTTTAAAATTTCCTTTGCTCTTGAAATTACAGACTGCGGAATGCCTGCAAGCTTTGCAACCTCAATACCATAACTGTCATCTGCTCCGCCGGGAACAATTCTTCGCAGAAAAGTAATGTCATCGCCACGCTTTTTAACTGCTATGTTATAGTTTTTTACACCGTCAAGGAGTTGTTCCATAACCGTGAGTTCGTGATAATGAGTTGCAAAAAGTGTTTTTGCACCGAGTTTTTTTCTGTCGGCACAAAATTCAAGTACAGCCCTTGCGATGCTCATACCGTCAAAGGTCGAAGTACCTCTGCCGATTTCGTCAAGAATAAGTAAGCTTTTTGAAGTTGCATTTTTAATAATATTGGCAACCTCGCTCATCTCAACCATAAAGGTTGACTGTCCAGATGCAAGATCATCAGACGCACCTACACGAGTAAATATGCTGTCTACAATTCCGATTTCGGCAGAAGACGCCGGAACAAAACTGCCTATCTGCGCCATAAGAACAATAATGGCAATCTGTCGCATATAGGTTGACTTACCCGCCATATTGGGACCTGTAATAATTGCTACTCTGTCATTGGCAGAATCAAGGCTGACATCATTCGGAACAAACGGTGCATCCTTTAATAGAGCCTCAACAACAGGATGTCTCGAATCTTTAATTCTTATAGCGGTTGAAAGGTTTACATCAGGTCTTATGTATCTGTTGTCAGCCGCAACATTTGCAAGTGATGTAATAACATCAAGATTAGCAATGGCTTTTGCGGTTTTCTGAATTCTTTCAAGATTATCCGAAACCGTCTTTCTGACATCATCAAAGAGGTTGTATTCAAGTGCAACCGATCTGTCTTTTGCACCGAGGATTCTGCCCTCTACATCCTTCAAATCCTGAGTAATATATCTTTCACAATTGGTGAGTGTCTGCTTTCTTATGTATGTTTCGGGTACCATGGATTTATATGAATTTGATACTTCAATATAATATCCGAATACCCTGTTATAACCGACTTTAAGCTTAGGAATTCCCGTTATATCACGCTGTTCAGCCTCAATACGGGCAAGAATTCCCTTTGAGTCATTCATATCGCCTGTCACGGAATCCAGCTCTTCGTTATAACCTCTCTTAATCATACCGCCCTCACGGACTGTAAACGGGGGTTCTTCAACGATTGCAGAATCAATAAGAGAATGAATGTCCTCAAGCTTATCAATGCTTTTATAAATATATTTAAGATAAACCGATTTACAATCAACGAGCAAATCCGAAATCTGCGGAAGATTCTGAATTGCTCCGCAGAGTGAACGCAAATCTCTTGCATTTGCAGAACCGTAAACGATTCTTGTCATAAGTCTTTCAATGTCAAATATACCAGAGAGTGTGTCTGTAACATCCATACGGAGCATATTATCGTTTACAAGCTCTTCAATCGCACTCTGACGGTTGTTGATTGAAGTTATATTCAGCAAAGGATGTTCAAGCCATGAACGCATAAGTCGTTTGCCCATTGCGGTTTTTGTCTTGTCAAGCACCCACAAAAGTGAACCTTTTTTATCCTTTGTCAGCATTGTTTGTGTGAGTTCAAGATTACGCTGTGTGTTGTAATCAAGGCTCATATATTGATTTTCTTTGTAGAACTCAATGTGATTTATTCTTTCAAGTCCCGTTTTCTGAGTATCACGAAGATATGAAAGCAATGCACCGAGAACACATACAACAACAGATTTGTCAGATACGGTACTGTATTCATCCGCAAACTGTGATTTTACAACATCAGTACATACCGACTCGTCAAATTTTTCATCTTCGAGCATTTCAACTCCTGCCGAAAGTTTCGCTTTAATGAACTTAGGCAATTCTTTCAGCTTTACAATGTCACCGCCAATGAGAATTTCACGGGGATTATAGCTTGTAAGCTGATTGGTAAGAACATTATAGCTGTCATTACCCCTGATTTCCGTAGCGTATAATTCTCCTGTGGAAATATCGCAAAAACAAAGTCCTATAGTTTTATTTTTAGAATACATACAGCAAATGTAGTTGTTTTTGCTCTCATCAAGCATACTCGATTCCATTACGGTACCGGGAGTAATTACTCGAATAATATCACGCTTTACAAGACCTTTTGCCTTTGCAGGATCTTCCGTCTGTTCGCAAATTGCAACCTTATAGCCCTTTGCAACAAGTCTTGCAATGTAACCCTCACAGCTGTGAAACGGAACTCCGCACATGGGAGCACGCTCGGCCTGTCCGCAATCTCTTCCTGTAAGAGTAAGTTCAAGCTCCTTTGATGCAAGTTTTGCATCATCGTAAAACATTTCGTAGAAATCTCCAAGTCGGAAGAACAAAATGCTGTCTTTGTTTTCTTCTTTAATTTTGAAATACTGTTGCATCATTGGAGATAACTCCGCCATTTGTTTCACTTCCTTAATAAAATTTAGAACCGTTTATCAGCCGCAACCGCCGCATGTAGCACAGCTGCCTGAGCATGATGACTGGCTGTAATCAGCAGTCTCGGGATCTGCACCCTCAGCAGACTGCTGAACAATTGCGAGAACTCTGTTCGCAACAACATCAAAAGCAGCCTTTGCATCATTGTAGGCAATCATATTCTCGTTTGACATAATCTGAGAATATGCCTCTCTCATCTCAGTATTAAGCTTAGAAAGCTTTTCCTGATCTCTCTCTTTTTTTGATGCCTCATTGTTTATTGACATTCTTTTAAGATTGAATTCACCGATAAGACGCTGAAGCTCCATATCTGCATCTGCATTCTTCTGAGCGTCCTGCAATTTTTTATATGAGTCCTCTTCCTGAATGAGTCTTCCGAGTTCTCTTGCTTTCTCAATGATATCCATAGTTTTAACCTCCGATTATTTTACAAGCTCACCCTTTAATATCCAGTTGCGAGCCTTTGTTATTTTTACATTTCTGAATGTTCCGATACAGTCCTTTGATCCTTCAAGCTCAACTATTATGTTACCGCTTGTACGACCGCACAATTCACCGTTCTTATCGTTTTCACCTTCAATAAGTACCTTTTCGGTTTTGCCAACCATTGAAGAACAACGCTTTGCCGCAATTTCTTCCTGAACATCAAGAAGTTCACGGAACCATTTTGATTTTTCTTCAGCGGAAATCGGATCGTCCATTTTAGCCGCAGGAGTACCTACTCTCGGTGAGAAAATGAAGGTAAAGAGCGATGTAAACTCAACCTCACGGATAAGCGATAAAGTTTCTTTGAAATCTTCATATGTTTCACCCGGAAAACCTACAATGATATCACTTGTAAGTGAAAGACCGTCAATTTTCTCTTTAGCATAATTGATTATTTCAAGATACTTTCTGCGGTCATAGTGACGGTTCATTGCCTTAAGCACTCTGTCCGAACCGCATTGGAACGGAAGATGAAGATGCTTGCTTATATGGGTACCCGATGCAATTGTGTCAATAAGTTCCTTTGAACAATCCTTCGGGTGAGATGTCATAAAGCGAAGCCAATAATCGCCGTCAATTGAATCGACCTCACGCAAAAGCTGTGAAAAGTTTACTTTCTCGGAAAGACCTTTTCCGTAGGAATTTACATTCTGACCGAGAAGGGTAATATCTTTATAACCCGACTCAATCATATTTTTAGCCTCAGAAACAATAATATTCTTTTCACGACTGCGTTCTCTGCCTCTTACATAAGGCACAACGCAATATGTACAGAAGTTGTTGCAACCGTACATAATCGGTAACCAACCCTTGAAAGTGCCGTCACGCTTAACAGGAAATCCCTCATAAAGTTGATTATCGTCATTACCTCTTTCAAACACTCTTTTGCCATCAAGAAGAGCGTTATACATAAGCTCAGGAAAATGGTGCAATGAATGAGTACCAAACACAAGTCCTACAAAAGGAAAGCTCTTGTAAATTTTATTGGCAACATGCTCCTGCTCCATCATACAACCGCACAAAGCAATAAGAATCTGCGGATGCTTACGCTTTAGATTTTTTAATGCACCGACATTGCCGAACACTCTGTCCTCAGCATGTTCTCTTACGGCACAGGTATTGAAAAGTATGAAATCCGCATTGTCCGGTTCATCTGCAAACTCAAATCCCGACTGTTCAAGCATACCCTTAATTTTTTCACTATCAGCCACATTCTGCTGGCAGCCGTATGTTCTGATATACGCAACAGGCTTCTCTCCTCTTTTGCGGATATCCATAATTTCAGCTATTAAATTCATATACTCCGATTGTTTTTCGGAAATTTTCTGACTGTCAGGCAAAGAAATGCCTCCTAACCCATTGTATTAACTGTTAGATTATAACACAAGATATACGGTTTTTCAATGTTTTTCACAGGTTTTTCAAAATTTACTTCTTATAAGTCTGAAACAGAGAACCGTATCCGGACGGTATATTACCGACTATTACGGATTGTGCAATTTCAAAATCGGTAGTAAATGTTATTTTGCCTGAATAATCAAGCGAGGTAGTCATTATTTTTGAGGTAAGCAAAAGCTTTATATGGTGGATTGTCTGATTTATTCCCGCTTGTTCAAATGTACTTATAACTTCCGAGGAAAAGCTTCCTGTAAGGTTAAAATTCACGGGAATGCAAGGTCCGACATTTGAGAGTATTGTAATATTCGTAAATGCACCGAGAGGTATTTCAATTTCATTGTCATATACCTTAGCTATTTCCTTTTGAACAGCTTTCGTGATGTCGGCTTTAATTCTGTTGATTTTGAATGAATCCGTTTCGATGGACTGCACATTTCCGTTTTTATCACAATTAATCTTTGCAATATCACTGTAAGAATAATTAAGCCTGTCAAGTGTATTATTCACTGCATCGCAGACAGAATTTACAGACAATATTTCAGCCTGAATTCTTATGTACTCCGGTCTGAAATCTGACAAATGCACCTCGCAGAAAACAGTAACACCGATAATCAGTAAAACCACAGTAAGAAGTATTTTCTTTAAAAGAACAAATTTTCTTTTACACCTTTTTCTGTACAACATAAAAACACCCCTCGTATATACTATACGAAGGGTGTTTGTTTTGTTAATTATTCCTCTGTGTCCGAACAACCGTCGCATGATGCACAATCAGCATCACACTCGTCATCTTCCTCATTGCTGAAAAGCTCTGAAAAATCAAACTCAAGGTTCTCACCGCAGTTAGGACACTCGATTTCGCCTTCAAGAAGGACATCTTCGGAAACATTAAGCTTCTGACCGCACGAATCACAAGTTACCTCATAAAAAGGATTCTCTTCATCATCAAAATCGTAATCGTCATCTTCATCGTCATAATCTTCAATGTCATAGTCCTCGTCATCGTAAACATCAGACTCAACATCAGCAAGATCCTGATCAATTTCGTCAACCTGAGCGCTTAACTCATCGTAAAGTTCTTCCATGTCAGATACTTCAAAAGCCATATCATCAAGAAGATCAACGATTGCATTAAGAACCTTTACTTCAGGTTTTGACTCATCAAGCTCAAGACCGTCGCAAAGACCGCGAATGTAAGAAATTTTTTCAGTAAGATTCATAACTGATTCTCCCGCAGAAATTATGCTCTGCCCATATATTCGCCTGTTCTTGTGTCGATCTGAATAACTTCGCCCTCATCAATAAAGAGAGGAACTTTAATTTCAGCACCTGTTTCAAGAGTTGCAGGCTTTGTAGCGTTGGTTGCTGTGTCACCCTTAAAGCCGGGATCTGTCTTTGTAACCTTAAGTTCAACAAAGTTCGGAGGCTCAATGCCGAATACATTGCCCTTGTAAGAAAGGACCTTGCACACCATATTTTCCTTAACAAACTTAAAGTTGTCGCCGAGAACGCTCTTGTTAATCGGAATCTGCTCCCATGTTTCTGTATCCATGAAGTAGTAAAGATCGCCGTCTGAATAGCTGTATTCCATATCCTTTCTGTCAATGAAAGCTGTGGGATACTTATCGTTCGGGTTGAAAGTTTTTTCAACTACTGCGCCTGTAATAACATTTCTGATTTTAGTTCTTACAAATGCAGCACCCTTACCGGGCTTTACATGCTGGAATTCAATGATTGATACAACCTGACCGTCCATTTCAAATGTAACGCCGTTTCTGAAATCACCTGCTGATATCATTAGTAATACCTCCTAATTATCTTTCATACGGAAATACGGTAATGTATGCCGTAATATAACAATTTACATTATACATAACAATGACAAAAAATGCAAGACTTTTATTACACAATAATGAGTTCTTTGGGGAGTGAAACAAAGTTTTTGTACCCTGTATCAGTCACGCAAAGCATATCTTCAATGCGAACACCGAATTTACCCGGCAGATATATTCCCGGTTCATCGGTTATTATCATACCTTTTTTCAGCATTGTTTCACTTCTCGGAGATACAACGGGAGATTCGTGGATATCAAGTCCTACACCGTGGCCGGTTGCATGACCGAAATATTTTCCGTAACCGTTTTCCGAGATTATATCTCTTGCAATTTTATCGACATCAGAACATTTTGCTCCTGGTTTTACGCTGTCAAGTACAGCAAGCTGAGCTTTTAATACGATGTCATAAACCTTTTTCATTTCTTCATCAGCCGACTTGATTGCTACCGTACGCGTAGTATCACTGTGATAGCCATCAAAAATTGAGCCGATATCAAAAGTAAAGAAATCTCCCTCACTGACAATATCATCTGACGGAACTCCGTGAGGCAATGAAGTCTTTTTGCCTGTAATCGTGATGAGATCAAATGAAACACCTTCACCGCCGTTAAGCTTTATGAGGTGTTCAAGCTCAAGTGCAACCCTGCGTTCGCTGACACCGGGTTTTAGGTAATTCAACACCTCAAGATATGACTTTTCGGTTATCTCCTGCGCTTTAGCTATTTTTTTAATTTCTGATTCATCCTTGATACATCTGATTTCTTCAATCTTATGATCAAGACTGCCGTCACAAATGCACTCAATATTATTTTCCGAAAAAGCCTTTTTGAAACGATTATATTTTTCAACCGTAATATCGGATGCCTCAAAAAATACATTCACAACAGAATTGTTCTTTAATTCGCTTATAAGGTCTTTAAACAACTTAGTAAAGCAAACAACCCTGCATCCACTTGATTTTTTTAAAGCAGCCTCATAATATCTAAAATCAACAAAAAGGACAGTTTCATTTTCAGTCACAAGTAAATAACCTTCGCTGTGAAAGAATCCGCAAAAATAACCGATATTCTTCTCATTAGTCAACAAAACAGCCTGACTGTTACAGTCAAGAACCGTCTTTAAATTTTCAAGTCTTTGCTCAAATAAAGAGTTTTGCATTACATCAAGTCCTTTAATGCATTGATTGCGAGAAAGTAACTGTTTTTGCCAAAACCTGCAATCTGACCGACACAAACAGGTGCGATTACAGATGTATGTCTGAACTCTTCTCTTGCGTGAATATTAGACATATGAACCTCTACAAAAGGAATCTTTACACAAGCAATGGCATCTCTTAAAGCATAACTATAGTGTGTGAGAGCGCCTGCGTTAATTACAACACCGTCAAAGTTACCCTTTGCAGAATGAATTTTATCGATAAGATCTCCCTCGTGATTTGACTGAAAAACTTCGGCAGAAAAGCCGTTGCTTTCTGCATATGAAATAATCTGCTTTTCAATATCGGAGGCAGTTTCTTCTCCGTATATTCCCTTTTCACGGACGCCTACCATATTGAGGTTTGGTCCGAGTATAACAAGAATCTTTTTCATAGTGTCACCTTTTTTCAAAGAAATATGAAGATAAAACAAAAAGCGGACAGAATGCTCTGTCCGCCTGTTTGATTACCTGTATTTGCGTTTGCGAGCTGCTTCGGATTTTTTCTTACGCTTTACAGAGGGCTTTTCATAAGCTTCTCTTTTGCGAACCTCAGCAATAACGCCAGCTCTGGCACACTGCTTTTTGAATCTTCTTAAAGCACTTTCAAGGGATTCATTCTCTTTAAGTCTAATCTCTGCCATCTATCTTCCCTCCCATCTGCCACCAGGCATGGGTAATTTGCATATAATTGCAAATGTTATTATACATTATGACTCGAATAATGTCAATAGCATTGTAGAAATTTAGGTCAAATTAATTTTAAAAGTTGAATTATGGCTTAACAACAAGGTTTACAAGTTTCTTCGGAACAACAATTTCTTTAATAATTTTCATTCCGTCAATAGCCTTTTTGACATTTTCATCATTCTTTGCAAGATCAAGAACAGCATCCTTGTCTGCATCAACAGGAATGTTAAGCTTAGCTTTAATTTTGCCGTTTACCTGAACAACAATTTCTACACTTTCGTCAACGCATTTTGACTCATCATATTCAGGCCACTCAGCTTCGGCAAGAATACCGTTACCAAGCTTACAAGCCTCGTAAACTTCTTCCGTAACATGAGGAGCAAACGGATTAAGGAGAATTGAGAAAATTCTGAGTTCTTCCTTATTAATTGACTTTACATTTGAAATATCGTTGATTAAAGCCATAAGAGTTGCGATAGCAGTATTGAACTTTATATTTTCAATATCCTCGCCCACCTTTTTAATTGCCTTGTTAAATGCACCTTCAAGCTCAGGTCGGATTTTATCACCGTCAACGAGAACACTCTGAAGATTCCAGTAACGCTCAACGAATCTGCGACAGCCTCTGATGCTTGCCTTACTCCACGGAGCAGCCTTTTCAAAGTCACCAATGAACATTTCATATAAACGCATTGTATCTGCACCGTATTCGTCAACGATTTCATCTGGATTTACAACATTGCCTCTTGATTTACTCATCTTCTCGCCGTTTTCACCGAGAATCATACCGTGTGAAGTACGCTTAGCGTATGGTTCCGGAGTAGGAACAACACCGATATCATAGAGGAACTTATGCCAGAAACGGCTGTAAAGAAGGTGGAGAGTTGTATGCTCCATACCACCGTTGTACCAATCAACAGGTGACCAGTAGTTAAGAGCCTCTTTTGATGCAATGGCATTTTTATTGTGCGGATCCATATATCTGAGATAGTACCATGATGAACCTGCCCACTGAGGCATTGTATCGGTTTCTCTCTTAGCCTTACCGCCGCAGCAAGGACAGGTTGTGTTAATCCAGTCTGTCATCTTGGCAAGCGGTGATTCTCCGTTATCAGTCGGTTCATATGACTCAACCATAGGCAGTCTGAGCGGAAGGTCTTTTTCATCAATCGGAACATAGCCGCACTTCTCACAATATACCATCGGAATAGGCTCGCCCCAATAACGCTGACGGGAGAATACCCAGTCACGGAGTTTGTAGTTAACCTTTGAATGACCCTTGCCCTCACTTGTGAGCCAGTCAATAATTTTCTTCTTTGCTTCATCAACAGTAAGGCCGTCAAGCATGCCCGAGTTAACCATAATACCCTTGGCACAATCTGTGTAAGCCTCTTCCTGAACATTGCCGCCTTTAACAACTTCAATAATAGGAAGGTCAAATTTTTTTGCAAATTCCCAGTCACGGGTATCGTGAGCAGGAACAGCCATAATAGCACCTGTACCGTATGATACAAGAACATAGTCAGAAATAAAAATCGGGATTTCCTTATTGTTTACAGGGTTTATAGCATTAACACCGTCAATTCTGACGCCTGTCTTTTCTTTAGCTACCTCTGTTCTTTCAAAGTCAGACTTACGAGCGGCAGCCTCCTGATACTTCTTGATTTCGTCCATATTAGAAATCTTGTCAGCCCACTTTTCAATCATTGGGTGTTCAGGAGAAATTACCATGTATGTAGCACCGTAAAGTGTATCGGCACGAGTTGTATAAATTGTAAGTGTGTCGCCTGTTGTAGTTGTAAAATCAACCTCCGCACCCTTACTTCTGCCAATCCAGTTCTTCTGCTGTGCTTTTACTCTGTCAGGATAATTTACAAGGTCAAGGTCATTGATAAGTCTGTCTGCATATTCTGTAATTTTAAGCATCCACTGTGACTTAACCTTGTGAACAACTTCACTTCCGCAACGCTCACAAACGCCGTTTACAACTTCTTCGTTTGCAAGAACGCATTTGCATGAAGTACACCAGTTTACATTCATCTCTTTTTTATAAGCAAGACCATGCTTATAGAGCTGAATAAAAATCCACTGAGTCCACTTATAGTATTCGGGATCTGTTGTATTAATTTCTCTGCTCCAGTCAAAAGAAATACCGAGTGACTGAATCTGCTTTTTAAAACGGGCAATATTCTTCTTTGTTACAATTTCAGGGTGAATATGATTTTTGATTGCATAGTTCTCGGTAGGAAGACCGAAAGCGTCCCAACCGATAGGATAAAGAACATTGTAACCCTCAAGTCTGCGTTTTCTTGCAACTGTATCAAGTGCTGTGTATGGACGGGGATGACCTACATGAAGGCCCTGTCCCGACGGATACGGGAACTCGATAAGAGCATAAAACTTTTCTTTTTCTGTGTCATCACTTGCATGGAACACACCTTTATCTTCCCAGATTTTTTGCCATTTCTCTTCTACGGCTTTATGATTGTATTTCAAAGTAACCCCTCCTGCAATTAATCAACGATACCTGTCAGGTCAACGCTTTCGCCGTCCTGCCAAAGTCTTTCAAGGTCATAAAAATCACGGGCCTCATCATCAAACACATTGACAATAACATCAATGTAGTCAAGAAGAATCCATGAATTTGATCTGTAACCTTCTATATGACTTACCGAAATTCCTGCCTGATCAAGCTTGTATTCAACCTCATCGGCAAGCGCCTTGACATGGGTTGAGCTTGTACCTGTTGCAATTACCATATAGTCGGCAAGAACAGAAACATCGGCAATTTTTATAATCTGAATATCAAGTCCCTTTTTTGAACTCAGGGCTTTTGCTGCAAGTATTGCTTCATCGTAAGAACTCATTTGTTTTTTCCTTTCGTTTGGGATATTTGCAGAACAATTTCATTATAGCAGGCAACTTCATCGGGATGAATCGCAAGCTGTCTTTTAGAAAGGTCCTTGAATGTAAACTGATAGCCGTAAAGCATAGCCTCCTCAAGGCTCTTTTTAGATTTCTTTCTCATTGTTGCCACACCGCTGTATGTACGCTCCTCGGAAGTAAAATCAGCGGTAAAAATAACTTTTTCCAAAAGACTCATTCCCGCTCGTCCTGTTGTGTGATACCTTATTGCGTTGAGTATATCTTCATCGTCAATGCCAAGCTCATCACGGACAACAATGCTTCCGCTCATTCCGTGCCAAAGCTTTGGTGCATGAAGTTGAACATTGTCTAAAATTATACCACTGTCGATAATAATTTGCAACTGCTGTTCCTTTGGCATTTCTTTGGTTATATCATGCAAAATACCGGCAATCTCAGCCTTATTTTCATCAGCACCATAATGTTTTGCGAGCTTTTTAGCCTCTTTCGCAACATTTACACTATGACTAAATCTGTAATCGCCCATTCTTTCACGGATTATTTTTTTGTAATCAGAGATATTCAAAGCACTCACTTCCGATATAAATTATTTTTTATAATATAATCGTAAACACTTTTATCAAGCATACCGCTTATCAAATCAAATTCATCAAGGTTATCCCTTATGAATGTTGACGATACGCTTATTACGGGATTTGGCAGAATAACTGCATCTGCTCCCATAGGTTTCAGAACATTCTTGTAGAATTTTTCAAGTTCAGACTTATTTTCATCATCACGGGGAATTGTTATTATTGACGATTTTTCAAATATAATTTTGGGATTTTTCCACCTATCCAGAGTCAGAAACATATCTGCACCCATTATTGTATATAAGTGATCATCAGGATAAATTTCTTTTAGCTGTGTAACAGTTTCGTAGGTATAGCTTTTTCCCTGTCTTTTAATTTCGATATCGGACACAGAAAAGTTTTTCTTTCCCTTACACGCAAGTTCACACATATTAAGGCGATCGTTTTCGCTTGCAAGATTCTTGCTTATTTTGTGCGGCGGAACAGCCGTAGGTATCATAATAATACGATCAAGTCCAACGCTGTCCATACAATACTCGGCAAGCATTATGTGTCCTTTGTGAACAGGATTAAAAGTTCCGCCGAAAACACCTGTTTTCATAATTACTTCTTTGCCTTTGGAAGCTCGATAACAGGCTCATCATCGTTTCTTCTGTAAAGTACAAATTTTGAACCGATTACCTGAACAACATCCGCAGAACATTTTTCTGCGATAGCTTCAGCAGCTTCTCTTGATGAATATGCACTGTTTTCAAGAACCTTACCTTTTATAATTTCTCTTGCCGTAAGAGCATCGTCTGCCTGTTTGATGATATTATCCGTAATTTCACCCTTACCAACAATAAGAATTGTATCAATACGATTTGCAAGTCCTCTGAGAAATGCTCTCTGTTTGCTGTTCAACATATATTAATTCCTTTCAAATCAGTTGTTTTTGAAATAGTTTTCAAGTTTAGCTTTAAGTTCTGTCAAAGCCTTTCCTCGATGACTTACGGCATCCTTTTCTTCGGCTGAAAGCTCTGCAAAACTCTTGTCGCCAAACATAAAAATCGGATCATAGCCAAATCCGTCTTTGCCGATTGGCTCATAACCAATTTTACCTTCACAAATACCCTCGGCTGTTATCTTTGAACCGTCGGGAAGAATGCAACAGATTGAAGAAGTGAAGTGAGCAGAACGCTTGTCATCATCGACATTTTTCATCTCATCAAGAAGTTTAATGTATCTTTCTTCATCTGTCAAGCCTTCACCGCCATAGCGAGCCGTGTAAACACCGGGTCTGCCGTCAAGAGCGTCAACACACAAACCCGAATCATCGGCAACAGCCGGAAGTCCCGTTTTTAAATAAGCCGCATTAGCTTTGAGAAAAGCGTTTTCGGCAAAAGTAGCTCCGTTCTCCTCTACATCATCAAGAGTTATTCCCTCTTCTTTCGGAGTAACCGCATTGATTCCGAGCGGATTAAGTATTCTTTCAAGTTCGACAAGTTTCTTTTTGTTATTGCTCGCAATTATAAACTTCATATTCATCATTCCTTAATGCTGAAAAGTGCGTCTGCAAAAGCATCGGGATTAAACGGCTGTAAATCGTCAATTTGCTCGCCTACACCGATATATTTAACAGGGATGCCAAGACCGTCCTTAATTGCAAGAACTACACCGCCTTTTGCAGTGCCGTCAAGCTTTGTAAGAACAATACCCGTAATTCCGGTTGCCTGTCTGAACTGCTCAGCCTGATTAACCGCATTCTGACCTGTGGTCGCATCAAGAACAAGAAGTTTTTCTTTTGATGCATCCGGAAGCTCACGGTCAATTACACGGTTGATTTTTGCAAGCTCATCCATAAGGTGCTTTTTGTTATGAAGTCTGCCTGCAGTATCACAGATTATTACATCTGCATGCCTTGCCTTTGCGGCTGAAATTGCATCATAAATTACCGCAGCAGGATCACTGCCTTCTTTCTGCTTAATAATTTCGCACTTGCTTCTGTCTGCCCAGATTTCAAGCTGTTCAATTGCGGCAGCTCTGAATGTATCGGCTGCGGCAAGAATAACTTTTTTACCCTCTTTTGAAAGTGCATTTGCAAGCTTACCGATTGTAGTTGTTTTTCCTACACCGTTTACTCCGATTACAAGAATAATTGACGGAGATGTTGCAAGATCAAGTTCTTCACCGCCTCTGAGCATATCGGCAATAATTTCTTTGAGAAGCGAAGTAATTTCAGACGGATCTTTTATACCTTCCTTTTTTACTCTTTCTCTGAGTTCTTTACAAATCTTTTCGGCTGTCGGAACACCTACATCGCCCATAACGAGCAATTCTTCAAGTTCTTCAAAAAGCTCATCGTCAATTTTTGTAAAAGATTTGAGCATTGAGTCAATCTGACCTACAACCGCATCACGAGTTTTTTTCAGTCCCTCTTTAATCTTTTTGAAAAATCCCATATTATCACTGTCCTTATAATTACTTTGAATCTATACCGAGTTTTTCCGCAACTTCGGTTGAACGAAGCTCGAGTAATTTTGAAATGCCCTCATCCTGCATTGTAACACCGTAAAGCACATCGGCTTCTTCCATTGTACCACGGCGATGCGTAATGAGAATAAACTGTGTATTATCTGTCATTCGGCGAAGATATGCGGCAAAACGATAAACATTTACATCATCAAGAGCCGCCTCTATCTCGTCCATTACGCAGAACGGAGCAGGTCTTACTTTCATTATAGCAAAATAAAGTGCAATTGCAACAAGCGCTTTTTCACCGCCTGACAACGCCTCAAGATTTATAACAATCTTACCCGGCGGATGAACAAGAATATCAATTCCGCTTGTCAGAATATTTTCCGGATCCGCAAGCGAAAGTGACGCTGTACCGCCGCCGAAAAGTTCTTTGAAGGTGTAAGTAAAGTTCTTATTAATCTGATCAAAGCTCTCGACAAACACTTCTTTCATCTGCTTTGTGAGGTCAGTAATAAGCTTTTCAATCTCTTTCTTTGACTTTTCAACATCATTTACCTGTGCGCTCATAAATTCATATCTTTCGGAAACTTCTTTGTACTCTTCAATAGCGGATACATTTACATTTCCCAAAGACCTGATTTTTTGTTTAAGCTCGTTAAGTCGCCTTTGCGCCTGTTTTGAGTCATCAATTTCGACAGCACAATCTTCTGCCTCTCGTCTTGTCAGTTCATATTCTTCCCAAAGCTTTGAGATGATATCATCATACTGCTTCTGAATGTTGATTTTTCTCTCTTCAAGTCTGGCAAGCTCTCTGCCCGAGGTTTCACGCTCTGATGTTTTATCACGCTCAATCGTTCTGATTTCAGCACTGCGTTTCTCAAGCTGTTCTCTGTCAGCATTGATTTTTTCAATAGCTTTTGAGCGTTCATTCTGATTGGCAATCAACTTTTCAATTTCTGCATTTGTACAATTTATAAGCTCTGTCTTTTCAAGAATAACACTTTTGATTCTCTCAATCTCTTGATTTAATTCTGCTTTTCTTTCAAGGTTTTCATTGCCTGTTGATTTTGCAAAAACAATATCCGAATTAAGAGCGTCGATATCCTTTTGCGAAGAAACAATTTCAAGTCGCAGATTCTGTAACTGCAAAGAAATTTCTTCACGCTTTTTTGTAAGCTCTGCTCTGCTGCCCGTAAGTTCATTTACCTTTTCTTCGGCAGCAAGGATTTTCTTATTGAGTTCAACAAGGAGCTGCTTTGCGGAATTTTTATCTTTTTCAAGAGTTTCAATTCTCCGACGACAATTTGTAATTTCATTCATTGAATTTTCAACAGAAGCACCTGCATTGGCAAGTTCATTGTCACAAGCTCTCTTTTCAGCCTCGAGTCTTACAAGGTCTTGTCGAAGATTCGAAAGATCTGCTCTTGAACCGAGAAGCTGAGCCTCAAACGCCGAATATTCACGAGAAATTTCAACACTTCTGTTTTCGGCATCTTTTGACTTCTGTTCAAGAACTGCAGTCTGCTTTTTAAGTGTTTCAATCTCATTTGCTCTGCTGAGAAGTCCTGTGTTTCTGTTAAGCGAACCGCCTGTGAGTGAACCGCCGGCATTAACAACCTGACCGTCAAGAGTTACAATTTTAAATCTGTAAGAATACTTCTTTGCAATTGTTGTTGCACAGTTCAAATCCTCTGCAATCACAATTTTGCCGAGTAAGGAATAGAGAATTCCGTTGTATTTATTATCGCATGAACAAAGATTTGCGGCAACCCCTACAAATCCGTAGCAATCTTCAAGACCGTTTTCACGGAGTTCTCTCGGCTTGATTGTGTTAAGCGGAAGAAATGTTGCACGACCGCCGTCAACGGATTTAAGATATCTAATTGCCCGCTTTGCATCCTCATCGGTTTCGGTTACAATGTTCTGCATAGCCGAACCGAGAGCCGTTTCAATTGCAACTCCGTATTCTTTCGGAACTGAAATTACTCGTGAAACAGGGCCGCATATTCCGTGAACCTTGCCGTGACTTTGAGCATTGACAACTGTTTTTACGCTCTTTGAAAAGCCCTCAAGATTACGCTCAAGATTTTCAAGGAATGAAATTTTTCTCATATGCTCCTTGACATCAAGCATAAGTTTGTTGCTTTCTTCACGGAGTTCGTCTTTTTTCTTTTCTTTTGAAGACAGTTTAAGCTGTAAACCGTCTATTGTATTTTTCAGCGATTCAATTTTTTCTTCTGCAACACCGATTTTATTATCATAATCTTTTGAAATATCGGCAAGTTCTTCAGACTGCGTTTTCTTTTCGTCATTAGATGAAATTAAAGATTCTATTCTTGAATTAAGTTCCGATACCGTGCTTTCGGCAGTCATCTCGGTAACTCTTGCATCAGCCGACTTTGAAGTAAGAACAGAAAGTTCGGCAGTAATTTCCTGCAAAACATCACTGCTTTTACCCGAAGTCGTATTAATTTCGTTAAGCTGTTCCGAAAGCTCACTGTACTTTTTCTTTTTAGCGATTATATCAGCGTCAAGTTCCGAAATTTCTTTTTCCTTATCGGCAATTCTTTTTACAAGTTCATCCGCATTGACATCAAACTGTGCAATATCATTTTTTATTCTGTCAATATTTTCATTGTTATGCAGAATATCATTCTCTGCAACAGACACAAGAGAACGCTTCTCTGAAATCTGCGATTCAATATCAGTGATTTCGGTTCTGATATTTTCTATTTTAGAAGAATACTCACCGTTTTTTATGTAAATTTCTTCACTTTCGGTCTGAATTTGTTCAAGTGCGGTTTCAGCGTCATCATATTGAGATTTTGCAATTGAAATTTTCTCATCCTGAACCTTTAATTCATTTTGTGAACGGTCAAGAGTTAAAAGCCAGAGTGCAATTTCAAGACCTCTTTTTTCTTCGGAATATTCAAGAAATTTTTGAGCTTTTTCAGACTGCTTTTCAAGAGGACCGACTCTTTCTTCAAGTTCGGTTACAATATCACGAAGTCTTAAAAGGTTGTCCTCCGTGCTTTTTAGCTTTCTCTCAGCGTCAATTTTTCTGTATCTGTAGCGAGAAATACCCGCAGCTTCTTCAAAAATCTCTCGTCTGTCCTCACCTTTTGATGAAACAATGCTGTCAATCTTACCCTGCCCGATCATTGAATAACCGTCACGACCGAGGCCTGTGTCCATAAAGAGTTCGTTGATGTCTTTAAGACGAACAGCCGCTTTATTGATAAGATATTCGCTTTCGCCGCTTCTGTAGTATCTTCTTGTAACGGCTATGTCATCACCGTTAAAATCAAGAGCACGGTCTTTGTTGTCAATATTCAGAGTAACTTCGGCATAGCCCTGTCTTTTACGCTTATCTGTTCCGTTAAAGACAACATCTTCCATTTTGGCACAACGAAGGCTCTTCGGGGACTGTTCACCGAGAACCCAGCGGATAGCGTCACTGATGTTACTTTTGCCTGAACCGTTAGGACCGACAACCGAGGTGATTCCCTGTTCAAAAGATAATTTAGTTTTATCGGGAAAGGTCTTGAAACCTTGAATTTCCAAAGACTTTAATCGCATCAGCAAGCTCCTATTTTAAATATAATTCATATTTCTGCAAAGAATCGTCAAAATAAACCGAAAAATTATATCCGAGTTCATTCAATTTGTTTACATTACTTCTCTTTTGTCCGAGAAATTTTGACAGAGATTTAGAATTGATAACAACCGTTTTAATTTCATTCAAATCGGGAAAATCTTTTGCTTTTTCGATAAACTTATCGTAAAAAAGCTTATTTTCGCACAATTCCTTAAAAGCCGGGTGATAGTTGTCACCGTAGCTGTTATTTACAAGGCTGTCGGAATAATGAAGTCCGAGCCTGATAATTTTTATATTGTTCTTTTCAAAAAGCTCAATCAGCTTTGAACAAAGGTTGACGGACTTTTCAAGACTATACGGTGTGTATTCTCCGTTAAGGTAAAGTTCGGCAAGCTTTGTATCTTTCATAATGACCGTAGGATAGATTCTTACGGTATCGGGATTAATTTTCACAAATGTTTCGGCTGTGTATAAATCCTTTTGAATATCTGATTTATACAGTCCCGTCATCATCTGCAAGCCAAGTGAAAAGCCGTAACTTTTAATAAGCTCTGAGGATTTGAAAACACTTTCAGCACTATGTCCTCTGTCATTTGCAAGCAGTACATCGTCTGACATAGATTGCGCACCAAGTTCAATTGATGTCACACCATAGCTTTTCAAAATATCAAGAATTTCTTTATCAATATAATCGGGACGGGTAGAAATTCTTATTCCGCAAAATTTATCTCTGAACTTTTTAGTTGCATCAAGGAGAGATAACATATAGGTTCTGTCAATAGCTGTAAAACTTCCGCCAAAAAATGCAATCTCTGCATTTTGGGTGCGTTCGCCCAAATCAGAAGCCGCTTTTTCAAGTGTCTGTTCAACATCAAGGGGAGTCGGCTGATATGCCTGACCTGTTATCTTATTTTGATTGCAAAAACTGCACATATGCGGACAACCGTTGTGCGGAATAAAAATTGATACATTACTGTGTTTAATAACCCATCAGCTCCAAAGCTTCTCTGGCGGCCTGTTGTTCCGCTTCTTTCTTACTTCTTCCGCCGCCTTTGCCGATTACATTACTGTTGAGATGAACTTCAACAACAAAGTGTTTGTTGTGGTCAGGACCGCTTTCACCCACGAGAACATATTCAAGCTGTTCACCGGGATTCTTCTGGATAATCTCCTGCAAGGCGGTTTTATAATCGTTAAGTTTCTTCTTTTTTGAGTTTTTGATTGCAGGAATTACAAAATTAAGAATATGTTTCGACGCAGGATCAATACCACCGTCAATATAAATTGCTGCAATCAAAGCCTCAAAGGCATCCGAAAGAATTGACGGGCGTTCTGCACCGCCGTTGTTTCTTTCGCCTTTACTTAACACAAGGTACTTTCCGAGTTCAATCTGCTTTGCAAATTCAAAAAGAGTTTTCTCGCAGACAAGTGACGCTCTGAGCTTTGTCAATTCGCCTTCGGGAAGTTCGGGACAATGCTTGAAAATATAATCGGAAACAACAATTGAAAGTACCGCATCACCGAGAAATTCAAGTCTTTCATTATATTTTATGTGTTTAGCCTTATGTTCATTTGCATAAGAAGAATGAGTAAGTGCCTCTGTAAGCAAATCTGTATTTTTGAATGTATAGCCGATTCTCTTTTGTAAATCTTCCATTATAAAACTCCTAAAGCAACATTATTTGCAAAAATTAAAGTGATGAAGAGATCGCTTCAATAGCGTTTGCTTTTACATATTCAACAGAAAGTCTGATAGCATTCTTAACTGTAACAGCCTTGGCACTTCCGTGTGCTTTGAACACCGGCTTTGATGCACCGAGAATAGGCGCACCGCCGTATCTGTTGTAATCAAAATGCGTTTTCATATTTTTAAGGTCCTTCATAACAAGACCTGCTGCAAGTTTACCCTTGACGCTGCCCATAAACATATTTTTAATCTGATTCATCATTACAAGAGCAACGCCCTCATATGTTTTGAGAATCAAATTACCTGTAAAGCCGTCACAAACTACAACATCACATACTCCGTTCGGAATATCCCTGCCTTCTACATTTCCGATGAAATTCAATTTGCTGTTCTGAAGAAGTTCATGCGTATTTCTGTAAAGTTCTGTTCCCTTGTGTTCTTCTGCGCCGACATTGGCAAGTCCGACACGGGGGTTTTTGATACCCATAACCTTTTCCATATATATTGAACCCATAACAGCAAACTGATACAGCATTTCAGGACGACACTCAACATTTGCACCGCCGTCCATAAGCATAAAGAATCCGCTTTCAGACGGCATAACAGGAGCAAATGCAGGGCGTTTAATCCCCTTGATTCTTTTTATTGCAAGAGTTGCACCGACACACAATGCACCGCTGTTTCCTGCACTGACAAATGCATCGCCCTTGCCATCGTTAAGCAAGCGAAGACCTACAGCCATAGAGCTGTCCTTTTTTTCTTTAAGAACAGACTCAGCAGAATCTTCCATTGTGATTTTCTGTGTACAATGACAAATATCAATATTATTCATTGAAAGTGAGTTTTCCGAAAATACATTTTTAATTTTGGTTTCATCACCGGTCAAAGTTACATTTATGTTATATTCGGCAACTGCCTCAACACAGCCTTTGATAATTTCCAACGGAGCGTTATCACCGCCGAATGCGTCAACAATTATGTTCATTCCATTCACCTTAAATATCCTTTAAATAATTATCCAAACTTTTCAACGCTCTTGCAGAATAAGCTGCACCACGCTCTTTTTTATCTCTCGGTCGGTTTTCAAACTCCAGCAAAACTCCGAAGTTTGCACCCATTGGCTGAAACTTTTTAACCGACGAATCAGAGATGTATGCCGAAAGTGCGCCAATCATTGTATCATTTGGTAATGTAATTGTGCTTTTCCCCTCAGCAACTCGACAAGCATTTATACCTGCCATAATTCCCGAAGCTGCGGATTCCATGTATCCTTCAACACCTGTAATCTGACCGGCAAAAAAAAGACTATGATTGTCCTTAACAGAAAAATCGCTGTTAAGTATTCTCGGCGAATCAAGAAAAGTATTTCTGTGCATAACACCATAACGAACAAAGTCTGCATTATGAAGTGCAGGAATAAGCGAAAACACTCTCTTTTGTTCGGGGAATTTAAGATTAGTCTGAAATCCTACAAGATTGTACATATTGCCGGCTTTGTTTTCTTTTCTGAGCTGAAGAACCGCCCAAGGTCTGTGACCTGTCTTTGGATTCACAAGACCGACAGGTTTCATAGGTCCAAAGCGAAGTGTTCCCTCGCCTCTTTGTGCCATTACCTCAACAGGCATACAGCCCTCATACACTTTCGGATTGCTGACATCGCAATCATGCAAAGGAGCTCTTTCTGCCGATATGAGTGCATTGTAGAAGGTTTCATATTCCTCCTTGTTCATCGGACAGTTGATATAATCGTCACCGTCGCCCTTATCGTATCTTGATGCACAAAAAGCGTACTCCATGTCAATACTTTCAGCGGTAACGATAGGAGCGGCGGCATCAAAAAACGAAAGTGAGGAACCGAACATTCCCCTTATATATTCGGCAAGCGGTTCAGAAGTAAGCGGTCCGCTTGCCACAACCGTGATTTCATCTTTCGGAATTTCACAAACTTCTTCTTCGTAAACCTCAATAAGCTCACAGCTCTTTATGCCTTCCGTAGCAAGAGAAGAAAAAATATCTCTGTCAACGGCAAGCGCTCCGCCTGCAGGAACTTTGCAGGCATCTGCACACTTCATAAGGAAAGAATCGAGTCTGCGCATTTCTTCTTTCAAAAGTCCTGCGGCGCTTTCAACACGCATGGCTTTAAGAGAATTTGAACAAACAAGTTCAGCGTATTTCTCAGTATGATGAGCAGGCGTTTTTTTATTCGGTTTCATTTCATAAAGATGCACTTTTATTCCGCGAGAGGCAATCTGCATTGCCGCCTCACAACCTGCAAGTCCTGCACCGATTACATTAATATGCATTTATTTATCATCCGTATCTGCTGTTTTAGTATAACCGCATCCCTCTGTCGCACAGAACAATGTCGGCTTTTTGCCTTTTTTCTTGAAGAGAATTCCTCCGCACTGCGGACACTTCTCGTTTGTCGGCTCATTCCAACTTACAAAATCACACTCGGGATAGTTGGAGCAGCCGTAAAAAATTCTTTTTGTCTTGGTACGCTTGATAATGACATCGCCGCCGCACTTCGGACACTTAACACCCGTTTTTTCTACATACTTAATGATGTTTTTACATTCAGGGTATCCGGGGCAGGCAATAAATTTACCGTATCTGCCAACTTTAACAACCATCTGACGACCGCACTTGTCACAGATAATATCGGTTTCGTCTTCTTTTAAGTGAAGCTTTACACCTTCCATATCTGCTTTTGCTTTTTTGAGAGTTTTATCAAAATCTCCGTAGAAATTGTCAAGCAAAGCATGCCACTCTTCTGTTCCTTTTTCAACCTTATCAAGGTCTTCCTCCATCTGATTTGTGAATTTTACATTTACGATCTTTGGAAAACGCTCTTTCATAAGATTGGTTGTAACCTCACCGAGTTCCGTAGGAACAAGGCTTTTGCCCTCACGCTTAACATATTCATGACTTGTAATTGTTGTAATTGTTGCGGCATAAGTTGACGGTCTGCCGATGCCGTATTCTTCAAGCGCTTTGATGAGTGATGCCTCCGTATATCTTGCAGGCGGCTGTGTAAAGTGCTGATTTTTCTTTAACTCTTTACATCTCACAATCATATCTTTTTCAAGCGGCGGAAGCTGTGTAGTCTTTTCTTCTTCAACATCCTTGCTTTCCACATAGAGTGTTGTAAAGCCTTCAAAATCAACTCTGTATCCCGACGCCTTAAATGTATAACCGTTGGCAACAATATCAGCCTGTGTTGTTTTCTGGATACAATCAGCCATTTGTGATGCAGTAAATCTGTTCCAAATGAGCTTATATAGCTTATACTGATCCGATGTAAGGCTTGCCTTTACGCTGTCGGGAGTAAGAGAGGGCATTGACGGTCTTATAGCTTCATGACCGTCCTGTGCATTACTTCTTGATTTAAAAAATCTTGGCTTTGGCGGAAGAAACTTTTCACCGTAAGAATTTTTTATGTATTCGGTTACCTCTTCAATTGCAACATTTGAAATTCTGAGTGAGTCGGTTCTCATATAAGTGATAAGACCGGTTGCACCCATACCTTCGATATCAACGCCTTCGTAGAGTTCCTGAGCAACCTTCATTGTTCTTCTAGATTGGAAACCGAGTTTTCTTGATGCTTCCTGCTGAAGAGTTGATGTTATAAACGGAGGTGCAGGAGATTTCTTTCTAGTACCGTTCTTAACCTTTGTAATTACATACTCGGCATTCTGAAGATCAGCCTCAATTTTATCAGCCTGTTCACCGTTGGTAATCTTAATCTTACCGTTTTCATCGGAATATAAAGATGCAGAAAAAGATTTTCTGCTGCCCTTTGGGATGAACTTTGCATCAATCGACCAGTATTCCTCAGGCTTAAATTTTCTGATTTCCTCTTCCCTGTCAACAATAATCCTTACAGCAACAGACTGAACTCGTCCTGCAGAAAGACCTCTTCTGATTTTCTGAGAAATAAACGGACTGAGTTTATAACCAACAAGTCTGTCAAGAATTCTTCTTGCCTGCTGAGCATTTACAAGGTCAATATTAATTGATCTCGGATTGCTCATACCGTTTGTAACACCGGATTTTGTAATTTCATTGAATTCCACACGGTTAGTTTCATCTGTGGGTAAGCCGAGAATATATGCAAGATGCCAAGAAATTGCCTCTCCCTCACGGTCAGGGTCGGTTGCTAAATAAATATGCTCGCTTTTTTCAGCGGCTGATTTTAAATCATCAACAAGTTTTTCTTTTCCTTTTATAATTTCATACTTTGGAGCAAAGTTCTTTTTTATATCAACACTTAATCTTGATTTAGGCAAATCACGGACATGACCCATTGATGCAACAACTTCGTAACCGCTACCAAGGTATTTTTTAATTGTTTTTGCCTTAGCTGGTGACTCAACAATTACTAAATCTGACATATGTTTTCACTGCCTTTCTGCCCTGTTATGTGAAAAAGGGCAACGGAATATCGGATAACGAATAATAATATTCGATAAATATCATTTTAAAATATAATTTCTTCCCTGTAATGCCGAAACAAGATCTTTCATTTCAAGCATCGTAAGTGCGGTAAGCACCTTAAACACAGGGATTTTCAAATCAGCTGAGATTTTATCTATATGAACAGGCTCATTACCGATGTATTCATATACATCCTGAGCTGTTTTTGGCAAATTTAAGTTTTCTTTATGAACAGGTTTTTGCACAACCGTTTCTGATTTTTCTGATACATACGGCACTGCGGTTTTAGCCGGCTGCCTATCATTTTGTTTATTAACATAAATTCTTGCAGGAGCTTGTTTTCTTATACCTTTAACAGGAAAATTGCCCGTATCAGCAAGAGAAATATTGTCAATATCGAATTCATCATCAGTGGTTGCATACAGGCTGTCAAACTCGCAGAGTATGTCCATAAAATCGGTAACTGGTATTGCAAGACCTTCTTTAATGAGAGCGTTTGAACCTTCATTCTGAGGGCTGTTATTTCCGAGCAGAGCAAAAATTGTTTTACCTTGTTCTGCGGCAAGATTTGCGGTAATAAGCGAACCGCTCTTCTTTCCCGCTTCCATAACAAGCAATCCGTCCGATAAAGCGGCTATAATTCTGTTTCGGGCAGGGAAATAGTAATTCCTCGGTGTTTCATCAGGCGGATACTCTGTAATGACAGCACCTCTTTTTGGAATTGTACTTCTAATGTCTGAATTTTCCCTGAGATATGAACAATTAAGTCCGCAACCTCTGACACAAATTGTAATTCCGTCCGTAGCAAGTGCGCCTCTGTGTGACGCACCGTCAACACCTAATGCGCCTCCGCTGACTATAATTGTTCCGTATTTTGAAAGTGCATATGCAAAGCGGTAGGAATTTTCTATTCCATACTTAGTTGCTCTGCGAGTACCGACAATACCGATTGAAAAAGTATTGTCAATATCAGGCATAACACCGTTTATATATATGAGAGCAGGAGGACATTCAATATTGTAAAGACATTTCGGAAACAATTCATCGTCAATGCATAATACCGAATAATTGCATTCAATACATCTGTCTACAATTTTCTTAGCGTCATCAAGGCCGGTTAAAGAAAATCGTTCAAGGTCTTTTTGTGAAAAAATTCCGCAAAGACGCCACTCCGAAATACCGCCGTAATAAAAGGCAGACACATCGGAATACATTTCGGATATTCTCTTTACCTTTGGATTATTATAGCCTATCGAAAGTGTAATCCAAATCCAGTAACAGGCATTACGCGAAATCATTTCATCATTTCCCACATTATTATTGACGCCGCAACGGCGGCATTAAGCGACTCGGCTCTTCCCTCCATAGGAATAGTAATTTTATGTTTACAGGCACTTATTGTTTCTTCTTTAAGACCGTTTCCTTCATTACCTACTGCAACGATGCAAGGCGAAACAAAGGGAGTCGTTGTAATCTTATCAGCCGACGCCGATACGACCGCCGCATAAGATTCAAGTTCACTGTGTGCATTCAGATAACCTGAAATTGTATCCGACACAACAAAAGGAAGTCTGAAAACTGCCCCCATACTGCCTCTTACAACTTTAGGACTGTAAATATCGCAACAATCGGCAGAAAGAACGATACCGGTAACATTCAGAGCCTCAGCCGTTCTAAGAATTGTACCTAAATTGCCGGGATCCTGCAGATTATCGAGTGCCAAAAATTTGTCACCAGTCTTTATTTTATCAAAACAAGCAGTTTTGTCAAGTGCTTTTATTACACACAGAAATCCTTGAGGCGACTCTGTATCACACATCTGATTAAATATCTTATCAGATACAATGAATGTTTTGTCGGAATATTTTTGCAGTTTTGAAAAGTCATCCGCATATTTCTCACCGGCCTTTTCACTTGCGAAAAAGGTGTCAATACATGCCTTACTGAGCATTGCATCCATACAAATGCGAACACCTTCTGCAATGAAAAGTCCTGATTCACGCCTATATTTTGCACTTTTTCTGAGCTTTACGGCATTTTTTATATTAGAATTATCTTTACTTGAAAGTATAGTCATAAAACCATCCAATTTTCTGTAAAAAACAATTGCGTTTGGGATAACCCAAACGCAATTACAAAGTAAGTTAAATTAAGCGTTCTTAGCCTGTTCAACAAGTGAAGTAAAAGCAGCAGGGTCTGAAATTGCAATTTCAGAGAGCATCTTACGGTTAAGAGCAATGCCAGCCTTCTTCAAGCCGTTCATGAAAGTTGAATAATTTGTGCCGTTAGCCTTGCAGGCAGCCGAAATACGAGTAATCCAAAGACGACGGAAATCTCTCTTTCTCTGCTTACGGCCGATATATGCATAATTGCCGGACTTCATAACAGCCTGTTTAGCCATTTTAAAGTGTCTTGATTTTGCACCCCAGTAACCCTTAGCAAGCTTTAATGTCTTTTTTCTTCTTTTGCGAGTCATCATCGCACCTTTTACTCGTGCCATTATATATTACCTCCGTTTATGTTAGTTAGTAGTCCTCAATGATTATTTGTAAGGAATAAGACGCTTGATCTGAGCTGTGTTTGTCTTATCTGCAGCAACAGTCTGACGAAGACCTCTTTTACGCTTTGTTGTCTTCTTATTCAAGATGTGACTTTTGTTAGCGTGAGCACGGATAACCTTACCATTCTTAGAAAGTTTGAATCTCTTTTTGGCACCGCTGTGAGTTTTAATTTTAGGCATATTAGTATCCTCCTTAGCTTTAATTACTTATTAGTCTTTGGTGCAAGAAACATAAGCATATTTCTGCCTTCAAGCTTTGCAGGCTTTTCGACAACAGCTGTTTCACTGCAAGCATCAGCAAATCGTTTCATTGTTTCAAGACCGATTTCAGGGTGTCCCATTTCACGACCTCTGAAACGAATTGAAACCTTAACCTTATCGCCGTGTTTGATAAACTTCAGAGCATTATTAAGCTTTGTATTAAAATCGTGTGTATCGATATTAAGAGAAAGCCTTACTTCCTTGATATCAACAACTCTCTGATTTTTTCTTGCTTCCTTTTCCCTTTTAGCCTGTTCAAAACGGTATTTTCCGTAATCCATAATTTTGCATACAGGAGGATTGCTCTGCGGAGCAATTTTAACCAAGTCAAGGTTCTTCTGTTCTGCCAAATCAAGTGCTTCTTTAGCTGACATAATGCCAAGCTGCTGACCATCAGAGCCGATAATTCTCAACTCTTTGTCACGGATTTCTTCGTTAATCTGAATTTCTTTCTTGCTGATGGGTAAACACCTCCAAAGTCTCATAAAAACAATAAATGCGGACAGAAACACTCCGTCCGCATAACAATACTAAAAAACTTTGGTATTGACCCGTGCAGACGGCACCCCACAGGTGAAAGCATCTCTGCTTTGCTTTATTTTACCTGATTATTATATTACATATACATTTGTTTGTCAAGCGTTAATTTCGAAAAAATAAAATTTATTTTTTCAACTTGCTATTGCAATTTGCGATATTTAAAATTTCTCAAAAATTAAAACTCGAAATTCGGTCAAACTGAATTTCGAGTTTTCTGCAAACCGAGAGCAGAGAAGTCATTCTCTGCTCCGATTATTATGCTTTGTACGCCAAAATAATTATTTAACCATGCTTGCAACTTCTGCGGCAAAGTCATCCTGACGCTTTTCAATGCCCTCGCCCTTTTCAAAGCGAACGAATTTCTTGATTTCGATAGAACCGCCAAGTTCCTTAGCAGTATTCTGTGTGTACTGCTTGATGTTGATCTTATTGTCCTTAACGAACTCCTGGTCAAGAAGGCAGTTCTCCTTGTAGAACTTACCAATCTTACCCATAACAATCTTATCAGCAATCTGCTCCGGCTTACCTTCGTTGATTACCTGCTGACGCATAACTTCTTTCTCATGCTCGATGATTTCTGCAGGAACTTCACTCTCATTGAGGTAAGGAGTGTTAAGAGCTGCAATCTGCATTGCAACATCCTTGCCGTATGCAACAAACTCCGGCTTTGCAGCGAGGTCTGTATCAAAGTTAACGAGAACGCCAATCTTACCGCCTGCGTGTACATAAGCAACACAAGCACCTTCCATACGCTCAAAACGACGAATCTGGATATTCTCGCCAATTGTGAGAACCTTTTCCTGAAGCATTTCAGCGATTGTCTGCTCTGAACCTGTTGCCTTGAGTGTGAGGAGAGCCTCAACATCAGCAGGGTTCTGCTCGATAATTGTGTTAGCACAAGCCTTAACAAAATCCATAAATGAATCGTTCTTAGCAACAAAGTCTGTTTCAGCGTTAACTTCTACAACAACACCTACTGAGAGGTCATCGTTTGTGCAAGCGTATGCAACGCCTTCTGCTGCTATTCTGCCTGCCTTCTTAGCCTGCTTAGCAAGTCCCTGTTCTCTTAAAAAGTCAACTGCTTTATCCATATCACCGTCGGCATTTGTGAGTGCCTTTTTGCAATCCATCATGCCGCAGCCTGTTTTTTCTCTTAATGTCTTTACATCCTGAGCTGTAAATGCTGCCATTTTGAAAACATCCTTTCAAATAAATTTATATAAAACGGGGTTATAATCACAAATGATTATTCAGCTGTCTCTTCCTCAACAGCTGCAGCGCCCATGCGGCCCTCTCTGCCTTCGATAACAGCGTTAGCCATTGCACCTGCAATAAGCTTTACTGCACGAATAGCATCATCGTTACCCGGGATTACATAGTCAATCTCATCAGGATCGCAGTTTGTATCTACGATAGCAACGATCGGGATATTGAGCTTCTTTGCCTCTGAAACGGCAATTCTTTCTTTTCTTGGATCAACAATGAAAAGTGCGCCGGGCATCTCTGTCATATCCTTGATACCGCCCATGAACTTCTCAAGCTTCTCAATTTCGAGGTTGAGCTTAATAACTTCCTTCTTAGGAAGAAGATCAAATGTGCCGTCTTCCTGCATAGCACGGAGCTGCTTTAAACGAGCAATTCTTCTTCTGATTGTTGCAAAGTTTGTGAGCATACCGCCGAGCCATCTTGCGTTTACATAGTAAGCGCCTGCACGCTCTGCCTCTTCCTTAACAGAATCCTGAGCCTGCTTCTTTGTACCTACAAAGAGAACGCTCTTGCCTTCTGCTGAAAGCTCACGAACAAAGTTGTAAGCTTCTTCAAGCTTCTTTACACTCTTCTGAAGGTCGATAATGTAGATACCGTTACGCTCAGTAAAAATGTACTCAGCCATCTTAGGGTTCCATCTTCTTGTCTGGTGACCAAAGTGAACACCTGCTTCAAGAAGCTGTTTCATTGAAACTACTGCCATAATAAAAATCCTCCTTAGGTTAAAACCTCCGCTGTGCCTTTGTTTTTATCAACGCAATAAGCAAATTCTATGAATCTGCCACCCTGTTGACAAGCATCAGCGTGCGAATTGCCTGTATATTATACCATAAAAGTAAAAAAAATCAAGTGTTTTCGAAAAAGTTTTTTCAAAAACACCTGATATTTTCTTAAATATTAAATTGTATTCGGAAACTCCGATCAATACCACAAATCAAAGAATCTTACATTACCGATGCTTGTGATGTAATTCTGTGATTCATGCCAACTGCTTGAACCGACATAGAAGCAAAGAACTCTGTGCTGAACTGCCGAGCCGTTCTGATCAAAGATAAAGGAAACAGCATCTTTTACATCCTGATTCGGTGCATAAGCAGTCGAACCGTAATACTGATATTCCGAAATAATTCTGTCAATTGATGTTGTGTTTGAACGGTTCATTGCGTCACGGATTGACTGTGCGATAAGGGCACAGCCTGTGTAACCCATTGAACCACCTTCGCCCATTACAAGTCTTTCGAGTTTCTCTCTGTCATAGCTTGAAAGAGAAACAGGAGAAGGACTGTAGGACGGATCCGGATTGGCGATACTTACAAGGTAGCCACTCTGATAGTTTGACGAGCTTGATGTACTGTCTGTATAGCCGTAATCCGATGAATTAGATGCGGAACTGCTGTTGTCCGATGAGCTGTCAACATAGCTTGTATAGCTCTGTGAAGTTTGGCTTGAAGTTTCTGACTCCGAGGGCTCTGACTTTAAACTTTCAGCCTTTTTGGAAGCCTGTGAACTTTCAGCTTTCTTCTTCGCAGTTTTTGCAGATTTAGTTTCCTTTTCAGTTGTTTTCTGTGTAGTCGCTGCGGACGTTGTAATCTCTTGGGTTACGGGGGCAGTAGTTTCTTCAACGCAGTTATCTGTAATAACGAGTGAAAAATCATTGATGTTACCGACTGCAAGCGAAGCAGCACGGCTGTCTTCAAAAGCATCTACATCCGGTGCGAGAGTTGTTGTCGGAACAACAAGGGCAGCTGCCGCCAGAGATACCGCAATAGCATAGGATAATGCCTTAAAGCCTTTGCGTTTTGACTTCTTTTCGGGTTTGCGAGTTCTCTTTGAACTCTCCGAATTGTTGTCACATCCGTAGTGTTTATAGTTTGTCGCTCTCAAAAATTTATCCTCCCTGTGATTTTTGCACATTAAGGTAACTACTATAACTGCCATCAAAAGCAAGCGTATATACAAGATGTAGTTATCTGTTTAAAAATGTGCCAAGTCCTTTAGTCGTAAAATTTTATCAAACACACAATTGCAATTGTATTAAAGCACAAACTTTTGAAAATTGCAAGTTTGACAGGGAAAGATAAATTGTAACAATTGTAACCGAAATGTTACTTATGTGGTTTTAATTTCTTTAAAAAATAATGATTTGTGCATTATGCATAATTTAGCGAATATTTCTTAGGTTATTTTGCCTTAATGCGAAAATTTGAAAAAATTCAAAATTTAGCCCCAAAACGGGGTTTTTTCGGCTTTTTTACTGGCTTTGGAGTCTGGCAACTGATGATTACCGTATCCTCTCCTATGAGGTCAATTTTCTCCCACGGAATTATGTAGTCCTGACATTTTCCCACTAAACTAAAAAATCCCGGTCTGCCGAAAATAACAATTGACACAACAGTTGCGCATTTGGTATCCACAATAACATCGTCGATAAATCCTATTCTTGTTCCGTCACAGGCGCTTATGACTTCCTTATGTCTTAAATCGGTAAATCTGCAATTCATATAACCACTCCGAAATCTGTTTTTGATATACATATATATGAAAAGGAACGGTCATTATATTCATTGACATTTATATCATAATTTGTTAGAATTGAATCACAATATTTTCGCAGAAAAGGAGCGATAATTATGAATTATGTATTTATGACAGATGCCTCCTGCGACCTTACACAGGAGCTTGTTAACGAAATCGGCGTTGAAGTTCTTCCGATGGAATTTCATATGGAGGACAAGTCATATCTTCATTATCCGGATTGCAGAATGATGAGCCTCTCGGAATTCTACAGTAAGCTTAAAGATGGTATTGATTCAAAGACAACACAGATTAACTACGACAGCTTTTACAAAAGCTTTGAAAACTATCTTAAAGCCGGCAAAGATATCATTTACACAGGCATTTCAACAGGCTTGAGCGGAACATACAACACCTGTATGATGGCTGTTAAGGATTTAAAGGAAGTTTATCCGGACAGAAAGATTATTGCAATTGATTCTCTTTGCGATTCGGCAGGACTTGGACTTCTCATCTACCTTGCAGGCAAAAAATACAGCGAAGGCGCTACAATTGACGAACTAAAAGAATACATTGAAGACACTCGTATAAAAGTATGTCATTGGTTTGTTGTTGAAGACCTTGATCAACTCAAGAGAGGCGGTAGAATTTCCTCTGTTTCCGCAACATTCGGCAAAGCTTTGCAAATTAAACCTCTCATCAGTGTTGACGATGAAGGTCATCTTATCAATGTTGCAAAAATCAGAGGTAAGAGCAATGTTGTTCCGGCTCTCGTAAAACACCTTGAAAGAGATGCCGAAAATCTCAAAGACAGCGTTGTTATGGTTGCCCATGCGGATAATCCGGAAGGCGCCGAAGAACTTAAAAAAGCAATCAAGGGTAAGTGCAAGGAAGTTGTCATGACGGATATCGGTCCTGTAATCGGTACTCATGTAGGTTCGGGAATGCTGGCAGTCCTTTTCCTCGGCACAAGAAACCTTAAATCATAATCAAAATACAGCAAAATATGTAATAAGCGTGCAGTCTGAATTAAACTGCACGCTTTTCTTTTGTCAGTCTCTTGTGTAATATAAAAGGCACATTACACTTACGCCGACGAATCCGCCTATAAACAATCCGATAATTAATCCTGCAATCAATAATTTACCTCCTGACCATATTTTGACAATTATTATTTTCCGCTTGTGAGATAATAAGCAAAGGTAATAAATTTAATGGAAATGTTATTAGAACAGCATTCCGCAGGGGGAATAAAATGAAATCTGTTTACATAGATGTACTGATTACCGTAAATGTTTTCATTGACTTTATACTTATTTTATGCACCAAAAAGGCGCTTTGTATCAACACTTCGTTTAAAAAAATGTTGCTTGCGTCGCTTCTGGGGGGAGTGCAAAGTCTTATTGCACTTTTCCCTCCCCTGCCTTTCTTTTTGAATATACCTATCGATGTTTTATGTGCCGCCGGAATTGTGTTATGTGCATTCGGCAAGTGTTCGTTTAAGTGTTTTATCAAACGAATATCCGTGTTTCTTTCTCTCTCATTTTCATTCTGCGGAATTATGATGTTTCTGTACAACGCTTTCAAACCGAAAGGTATGGAAGTATACAACGACACAGTGTATTTTAACATTTCGCCCGTCCTCCTGATTATTTTAACTCTTGTCTGTTATTATATTCTCAAATTGACGAAAATATTGACGAAGGGGGGCAACGGTTCGGGAGTTTGCAAAGTTGAAATCCAGGTTAATGAACAAAGCTATTTTTTCCCTGCAAAGATTGATACGGGTTGCAACCTTGTTGAACCGTTTTCGGGAAATTATGTCATTATTGCTGAACAAAATATTTTTGATGATTATGTTCCCGATGAAACCAAAACAAGGATTATTCCGTTTGAAAGCCTTGGCGGAAACGGAATTGTAAAAGGATTTCCTCCCGATAAGGTTAAAATTGACGGCAAGGAAATCTGCAAAAGCATTTATATAGGCATATGTAATGATGTATTGAAAGGAGATGTTAAGGCAATCATACCGTACGAACTTGTAAAAATATCAGAATAGGAGCAATGTTATGTTTTTAATGAAGGTTATTCAGAAAATCCGATTTGCACTCGTTATTGAAAATGAAATATTCTACATTAACGGCAGTGAAACTCTTCCCCCACCGCTTACACGAGAAGAAGAACAGCATATTATGGAGAATATTGCAAAAGGAGACAGTAAAGCAAGAGAACCGCTTATTGTCCACAATTTAAGACTTGTGGTATATATTGCAAAAAAGTTTGAAACTCCGAATGCAAGTGCGGAGGATTTGATTTCAATAGGCACAATCGGGCTTATCAAGGCGGTGAACACCTTTTCTCCCGAAAAGAATATTAAGCTTGCAACCTACGCATCAAGATGTATTGAAAACGAAATTCTGATGTTTTTACGAAAATCATCGCAACTGAAAAATGAAGTGTCGATTGACGAACCGCTGAACACGGACTGGGACGGCAATGAACTGCTCTTATGCGATGTTCTCGGAAGCGATCCTGACACGGTAAACAGAAATATTGAATGCGAGCTTGAAAAAAGTCTTGTTTTGCAGGCAGTTTCAAAGCTTCGTGACCGAGAATGTCTTATTATGGAGTTACGCTTCGGGCTTAACGGACGAAAGGAACACACGCAAAAGCAGGTTGCCGACAAGCTTGGAATTTCGCAGTCCTACATATCAAGGCTTGAAAAGAAAATTATTCGCCAATTAAAAATTGACCTTGACAAAGCAGTATGATTTTTGTCTGAACCCGAACCAATAACATATTTCGTATTAAAAACGAGAGCAACAGGAAATTTTGTCCTGCTGCTCTCGTTTTTTATAAAACAGTATCTGAGGGATTGGTGACAGTATCAGAATCATTATTATCTCCGTCACCCATAATATCGTCAATTCCGTCTTCAATATCATCCATCATATCCGAACCCGAATTTCCTGTTTCATTTTCTTCGTTACCGATGAAACCGTCCGAATCTGAAACTTCTCCGTTTTTAGTCATACTTTTTGAAGTTTCCTGCGTATTTGATGTTTGTGAAGTCTGACTTGTTGTGTCAGTCATACTGTCGTTTTTATCATTGCCGCAACCTGTGATAAGACATACTGAAATTAAAGCTACGGCAAACAGACCTAAAAATTTTTTCAAACTAATCAATCCTTATAAAAATAAAATGGTACTGAATCAACAGCACCATTATTATTTACGGAATTTTTCGTAATATTTAATTTGGAATTTAATAATTTTAATCTTTGGCAATAACAAGATGAGGGTACGGAATTGTGATACCGTTTTTATCAAACTCTTTCTTGACATTTTCTTGCAGGAAGAAATAAACCTCGTAGTAATCATCAGGACTTGCCCATGCAAAAACCTTAATCTGCACTCCGCTGTCAAGATGTTCACCTACCCTTACAGTAGGTTCGGGATCTTTTAAAATCATCTCATTTGTTGCCATAAGGTTGAGAATAATCTCACGCACCTTGTCGATATCATCATCATAGCTTACCGAGAAAGTACAGTCAACCCTTCTCTGCTCAACCATTGTGCAGTTTACAACATTGTTTGATGTAAGTCTTGAATTAGGAATTGTCACAAGCTTATTATCAAGTGTATGCACGGTTGTTGAGAAAATATTGATTTCCTCAACCGTTCCCTTTACCCCCTCAAAATCAAGAATATTACCCGACACAAACGGTTTGTTTATCAAAATTACAAGTCCGCTGACAACATTTTTCAGCAAATCCTGTAATGCAAGACCTGCCGTAAGAGCTGCCGCACCGAGTGCCGTAATAAGCGACGCAACATTCACACCGATTGTCCCGAGTGCAGTTACTGCAACGATGAAATAGAAAATCACCTTGAGAACAGACAATACAAAGCCTTCGGCTGTACCGTCCATTCGTGATTTATTAAGGATTTTTCGGAGAAGTCCTATAATCAACCTGGTAATTATATATCCGATAACAATTACAGCTACACACACAAGAGCCTTTGAAAGATATTCAAGCAACTTTTCTTCAGTGATATTCATACCTACACCTCTGCATCAACAAGAAATTCAGAAATCTTCTCTCCGTTCTCATAAACAGAAACCACTATATTACCGTTTTCATCAAAAGAAACGCTCTTACCTGTGCGAACACCGTTTTCGTAATTGCTCACATCAATAAGATTTCCGTTTCTGTCAAATCTTGCACCATAGCCGTCAGGAGTATTATTATCCCACTTACCCGCATGCATTGTACCGTCACTCAGTCTGTAACCGACACCGCCGCCGTTGCGTGAATTATCGGTCCAGTTTCCAACATAATTTATACTGCCGTTGTTATAATAGCAAACACCGAATCCGTTGCGCCTGTCATCAAGGTATTCACCGTCATATGAGGTCATACCGTCAGGAGAAACCGTTCTGCCTCTGCCTGTTCTGCAATTATTTTCATCAAGATTACCGAAATAGGTATATCTTCCCGATTTAGTAAGAATCACCACATCGCAATGGGGTTCTTCTTCGTTTACAATTTCAGGATTTTCTTCATCGGATTCTTCTGTCGGCACATCATCTTTATGGCGATGTGTGCCGATATTTGCTTCAACATTTTCAAAATCAGTTTCTTTATCTTCGGAAGCTTCATCGGGACTGTCAACAGTTACAACACTTTCGGAATCTTCTGTCTGTTCATCTGATGTTTCTGCGACAGCGTCTGTATCATCTGCAATTTCATGTTCTGAAATTTGAGAATTTTCTTCAACCTCATCATCCGAAAGCTGTTCGTCTTTCTCGCCTGTTACAATTTTAACTTCCGCCGGTTCAAAATCTTCTTCGGCAGTATGATTTATAATTTCACCGAACAAATCCTTATTTGTTTTGTGAGCCTCAACAAGAATTTTCTCGATAATATCATATGCCGAATAATCTTTCTTACTCACGGGTTCGGCCGTGTCGGAAACATTTGGAATATCTTCGTCCGTAAGATAAGTGCAATCTTCGAGATTATAAGCATTTTCTGGAACAAAATCATTTTTGAACAAATCACCGTTAAACACAAATCCGCTGTTGCCGTAGGATTTTTTCTCCGTAAACGGCATATCTGACGGTAAAAAACTTGCATCATACCAGAGCATACCAACATTTGAATATATCAAAACCCTTGAATTTTCATTTGACTGCTTATCAGACGGGAAAAGAGTTTTTACGGAAACAATCCCGTTATCGTCAATATCTTCGGTGACAAGGGTTATAATTCCGCTGACTTTGCGTGGATATATTCTCGTGATAAGCTTATCGGCAATGCTTCTGTTAAAATATTCCGTGCGTAACCATGTATGATTACGGTCAAAAAATTGTCTTTTGAATACAATTCCCCTGTCATTGTAAGTTATAACAGAATAAACTCCGCCTGTTGCCCTTTTTACGGACTGATAAGGAAGATTATCCCTTGTTACCTTCCACGAAAGCGGTTCATTTTTCGTCAGCAGACAAGACATCTTGTAATCCATACCGTGAAGTTCGATTTCGGTAATTTCTTTTTGCTCTTTGCAGCCTGAATTAAAATAGTTTGCACGAACACCCGCAAGTGCATCATTCTTAAAATCAAGTTTTTCATAGTCTGAAACAAGAACGGAATATATAATTAAGCCGTCAGTCAGCTTTTGAGATTGTTCAAGCATTATGAATTATTCCTTTCAAGAAAATTCTGTGTAGCGTAACCCTAAAAGAAAATAAAGGGCGAACAATGTCCGCCCTGAAATAATCGAGTTATATTTAAATCAGATAGAAATTGTCATAGCAATCTTGTAAAGCTCTTCATCAAACACACGAGGCATATCAAGTGCTTCGTTGATATCAAGATCAATAATCTTGCCGCCCTGCATTGCAACAACTCTGTTACCGATATTCTGCTCAAGAAGTTCAACAGCCTTAAAGCCCATCTGGCTTGCAACAACTCTGTCACGAAGTGTCGGAGAACCGCCACG